>OLSC01000345.1_pt1 | contig 58355 bp, 56 predicted proteins | sample 1672881 | NCBI WGS metagenome assembly OLSC01 (sample SAMEA3136733, study PRJEB25190) | human gut metagenome | biome: human gut; feature: human-associated habitat; material: faeces | place: Austria | collected 2013 | reverse complement strand
TCAAATCGAAAAGATTGATATGGTTGAAATTGATGAGCTAGTTGTTCGAGCCTCACAAGAATATTTACCGATTACGGCCTCTAAATTAGAGGATGAGCGAGTGAACTTATACTTTGAAGATGGAGTGGCATGGGTAGCAAACGCTACATCAGGAACTTATGATTTAATTATTGTGGATTCAACGGATCCAATTGGACCTGGAGAAGGGTTATTTACAACTGAATTCTATGAAAATTGCTATCGTATTTTATCAAAAGATGGAATTTTAGTGAATCAAAATGAAAGTCCATATTTTGCTCATAATGCACATGAAATGAAGCGAGCACATGAGAAGATTCATCGAATTTTCCCAATTTCTAAAGTGTATCAAGCACATATTCCAACTTATCCATCAGGGCATTGGTTATTTGGCTTTGCTTCTAAAACGCTTGATCCACTTCTAGATGCTAAAGTAGATAAATGGCAAGCTTTAGGGTTGAAAACGAAGTATTATAATACAGATTTACATATGGGGTCATTTATGCTCCCAACTTATGTGAAGGAGATGTTAGAAGATGCAAAAACGATTAAGTAATCGTGCAACGTTTATGGCAATGGATGTCAGTTTTGAAGAAGCAGAAGTGGTTGTCTTTGGGGCTCCTTTTGATGGAACGACCTCTTATCGTCCTGGAACACGTTTTGCGGCTGGACAACTTCGATGTGAATCAGAAGGAATCGAGACCTACAGTCCATTGCTTGATTTAGATTTAGAAGACTTCAAGATTTGTGATTTAGGGGATGTCAATTTATCGAATGGTAATACAATAAAATGTCTAGAAGAAATTAAAGAAGTGACAAAAGAAGTATTAGAAGCAGGGAAAAAGCCGTTGATGATTGGAGGAGAGCATTTGGTTACTCTTCCAGTCATGGAGGCTCTTTTTGAAAAGTATCAAGATATTCATGTGCTTCACTTTGATGCTCATACAGACTTGCGTCAGACGTATCATAATGAGACGTTATCCCATGCGACAGTCATTCGTCGTATACATGATTTACTTGGGGATGGACATATTTTTCAATTTGGAATTCGTTCGGGAACAAAGGAAGAGTTTAATTTTGCATTAAAAGATTACCATACTTATATGGAGCCGTTTACGGTTCACAGTGTCGCTAAAGTTCTGAAGTCTTTAAAAGGATGTCCAGTGTATGTCACACTTGATTTAGATGTGTTAGATCCATCCATTTTCCCTGGAACAGGAACTCCAGAAGCGGGAGGCATTACTTATCGTGAGCTAGAAACAGTGTTTACGGCACTTAAGAACGCAGAGGTTGAGTTAGTAGGAGCCGACTTGGTTGAGTTAAGTCCGCATTATGATCAATCGAATGTCTCAACGTTAGTGGCATGTAAAGTATTAAGGGAACTTGCTTTATTAGTATCAAGTAAAAAAAGAGAGGAAGAAATCATCGATGAAACAGCGTAAATTATTTACATCAGAATCAGTTACAGAAGGGCATCCGGATAAAGTTTGTGATCAGATTTCAGATGCTATTTTAGATGCCATCGTAGCACAAGATCCAATGGCTCGCGTGGCTTGCGAAACCGTTGCATCTAAAGATTTAGTGTTAGTAACAGGGGAAATTACAACAACGGCAAGTGTTGATTTTGAATCTGTTGTTCGTGAAACGATTCGTGAAATTGGCTACATAGCAAAAGAGATTGGATTAGATGCTAATAACTGTCGTGTCATGGTTGAGTTAAATGCTCAATCACCAGATATCGCACAAGGGGTTAATGAATCACTTGAAGCACGAGAATTCGATGAGCAAGAAGCCGTGATTGGAGCTGGAGATCAAGGGTTAATGTTTGGATATGCTTGCCGTGAAACAGAAGAATTTATGCCATTACCGATTTCGTTGGCACATAAACTGGCTAAACGTTTAAGTGAAGTTCGTAAAAATGGAACACTTTCATATTTAAGACCAGATGGTAAAACACAAGTAACGGTTGAATATGATGAACAAAATCAGCCAGTTCGTATTGATACGATTGTCATTTCAACTCAACATGATGAAGAAGTGTCTCATGCTCAAATCGTTACTGATTTAAAAGAGCATGTTATTTCTCCAATTATTGAGACAACGTTAATGGATGAAAAAACACGTTTATTTATTAATCCTACAGGACGTTTTGTCGTTGGAGGACCTGATGGGGATGCTGGTTTAACAGGACGTAAAATTATAGTTGATACATATGGTGGCTATGCCCGCCATGGAGGGGGAGCTTTCTCAGGAAAAGATTCAACAAAAGTCGATCGCTGTGCAGCCTATATGGCACGTTTTATTGCAAAGAATCTTGTTGCAAATGGACTGGCTGATAAATGTGAAATTCAATTATCTTATGCTATTGGAGTTGCAGAACCTACTTCAATCTTAATTGAAGACTTTGGGACAGCTAAAGTTTCAACCGAAAAATTAGTTTCTATTATTAAGGAAAACTTCAAACTACATCCTCAAGGGATTATCGAGATGTTAGAGTTACGTCAACCGATTTTTAAAGAAACAGCAGCGTATGGACACTTTGGCCAACCGCATTTTCCATGGGAGCGAGTGATTCCATTAGCTGTTTAACACATTTAATTTTAAAAAGTAGCGCATTGCGCTACTTTTCATTTTATAGAAAGAATATTCTACTTTTACCAGACATATAATAAGCCATATAGGATTAGAATTGAAATCTATTTCAAACTGATAATGGTGGTCGTGAAAGTAGCTGTATGGACTCATGCTATTCATTAAACTATGTAATCCTTCAGAAATACAAAATTGCTGAGGTGAAAGTCATGATTTACAAGTTATTTAATTATCTTAAATCAGTTTCAATTGAAAGTGAAGAAGGGATTCAAACTCTGACACATGAAGGAAAGTATTATCAAAATGATCATGTCTGTTTAGAGGTACAAGAAGTAAATCATAATGAGATTCAATTCAAAGTTGTCAATGCAGATTGTGAGATTAAGCATATTTATGTTGATTTCATAAATCCGATTGAAAATGTGAAAGCAACACTTGATGATAATGGAAACTTATTACCGATTAGTGATGACGATATTTTACAAAATCAATGCTATGTTTATTCTGATTGGGGAACGTATGCATTGGGTATTGAAAATGGTTATGATAAAGGTGTTAATTTTCAAGTCGACCCAAATGAGATTCATTTATCATTTGATTTAAATGAGTCTAAGTTACCATGTTATCGTTTATTATTTGAAAAGTATTTATCCGTTTATAAAGGCTCTGAAATTGTGAATCGATTTAAACATCAACTTGGATATTAAAAGACAAAAAGGTAAAGATGAGTCTGTTCATCTTTATTTTTTTATGTGAATTCAGTCATCTAAAGATCTATCCTATAGTGAGAAAGATTTGTGGAAGGGATATAAAATTATTGTACAAAAATGACAATTATCGACAGAAAAGAGATGAATTTTTTGAATCGTATGATAAACTAGTAACGAAGGGAGGATATTAGAGTTTAGAAGGAATAGGGTCGATGTTTTAAGGGAGGATTTATGAATAAAAGAGCTTTGGCAGTGGCAATCGTTACTGCATTATTGAGTGGTTGTCAAAAAAGTGGACATGAAGAGTTTAAAATGGAGTCATCACTAGAAGAGAGTGATGTTATAGATATAGCATCTCAAGAAGAAACAGTCGAAGAGGAAATCGTGACGGAAATAATTTCAAAGGATTATGAGACCGTTGCAAAATCAATTGATGCTTATTTGCAAGAGCAGTTATTCAATGGAGTAGCGTTAGTCTCAACAGGTGATGATTTAATTTTAGTTAAAGGTTATGGGTTAGCTAATGTTGAAAATCATGAACCGATGACAATTGATAAAAAGTTTCAGATTGCTTCGGTCTCAAAGTCATTTGTGGCTGTTAGCATTTTACAATTAGTCGAAAGTGGGCAATTGACTCTTGAGCAAACGATTGATACGTATTTTCCAACGTTACCCCATGGAGAAGAAATTACCATCCATCAATTGCTAACCCACACCTCGGCTCTTTATTCAGGCGATGATTTGACGAATTATAATCAGGCGACGACGCTTGATCAGGTGATTGCAGATGCTTTTAAGGAAAATAATCTGTATTATGAAGAACCAGGAGTCTATGCGATTTATTCAAATTTAGGTTATGATCTTCTGGGGGCCATTATTGAGCAAATTACAGGAATGTCTTATGCTGATTATGTTCGACTTAATATCTTAGAGCCTTGCGAGATGACAGATTCAGGATTAAATATGGATGCGGTGCCACTAGATAATATGGCAACCGCTTATAATGGAAATATTGCAGAGGGTTATAATGCGAAGATTTTGAATCCTTCGTTTGGATATGCTTCAGGTGGTTTGCATTCAACCGTTATGGATTTGTTTAAGTATGATCGAGCGCTTGCTAAAAATGAGTTGATTTCTGAGGAAAGTTTTAAGATGATGTCTACACCGTATTCTAAAATTGGCAATAAGGATTACGGTTATGGGTGGTACGTTGATATGTATCTTGAGAATACGATTTCCCATCCTGGTAACTTGATTGGATGGCATTCCATGCTTTTGCATCATAAAGAAGATAAAGTATCCGTTATTTTATTGACCAATCACGATGAAAGCGATATGAATATGGCATTTACCATCGCTCGATTAGTGTTAACCAATTTGGAATCGCAATAAAATAAGAAAAAAGAGTCGTAATTTTTTAATTATGACTCTTTTTTGATATAATAAAAGCCTTAGAAAGGGGATTGTCAAATGAGAATAGGTGTGATAGCAGATATTCATGGGAATTTACATGCCTTGAAGGCGATTATTCGCGACTTAAATAAAGCAGGAATCAGTGATTATATCATTGCAGGCGATTTAATCGCAGACTGTTCGCAACCTAATGAGGTTTTAGATTATATTAAGACCCTGAATGCAACGGTGATCAAAGGAAATCGTGAAGATTATGTTTTGAGTTATTTAAAAGGTGAGAACCAACACTGGAGAAACTATGAACAGATGGCAAGTGTCGTATGGACGGCGAAAACGTTAACGAAAGAAAATGTGGAGTATATTAAAGGGTTATCTGATTCGTGTGTGAGGTCATGTGGGAAGTGTGGGTGTATCAGGATTGTACATGGATCACCCTTTCATATTAGTGAGCACTTATATGAGGATAAAGAACAAGATCGTTTATTAGAAGCAGTTCAAGCTTGTCAAACTGAAGTACTCGTTTGTGGACATTCGCATCGACCTTGGAAAAAAGAAGTGAATCAGACACTGGTGTTAAATCCAGGTGCAGCGGGAGTCCATTTTAATCAGTGGAGTGGGGCTGAGTATGCTATCTTAAGTTTTGAAAATGGCAAGTGGCAAGCTAGTCATCATATTGCATTGTATTCAGTTGAGGATTTTAAACAAACGATGCACAAGAGCTCGCTTTATGAAGTGGCACCGATATGGGCTCGTTTAATTGTACAGTCGATTGAAGAAGGATTTAATGCCAATATTAATTTCTTACGCTCATTTGAAGCAACTGATTTTCATGATGGATTGATTGAAAATGAAGTTTGGAACCAACGAGCTAAGGTGTGGTTTAATTTTGAAATAAATCATCACCATGGAAATAATTAAAATTCTTCAAAAATGACCAGAATTAAACAGAATCTTTAATGAATAGTCAATTTAATCATTTTACGTCAGTTATGATATAATAAGATAAAAATATAGTTATGAAGTGAGGTTCATGGATCATGATCAGTAATTTTATATGTCCGCTTTGTCAAACCCAATTAGTAGTAGAAGAAAGAAGCTATAAATGTCACAAGGGACATAACTTTGATAGAGCAAAGAGTGGATACATTAATCTTTTAATGTCACAACAAACGAAAAAAAAGCGTCATGGTGACGATAAATTAATGGTTCAGGCCCGAAAAGAATTTTTAGAATCAGGTTATTACAATGTTTTACGTGAAAAACTGCAAGATGTTGTAAACAAGCATGCCAAAGATCAGGATGTAATCTTAGATGCTGGTTGTGGTGAGGGCTGGTATACGGATCATATACTAAAGCATTTAACGGAGCAGTCTTTGCACATTAAGATGCTTGGGATTGATATTTCAAAGTGTGCCGTTGATTATGCAGCCAAACGTAATAAAAAGATTGAATTAGCAGTGGCAAGTATTGCTGATTTACCAGTCGCGGATCAATCATGTGACATCATCATTTCTATTTTTGCTCCGTTTTTAGGTGAGGAATGTCAACGTGCGTTAAAAGAAGATGGACTTTTGATTAAAGTCATTCCACTCGAGAAACATTTATGGTCGTTAAAAAAAGCGGTATATGACACGCCTTATGAAAATGTCATTGAGAATTTAGAGGTAGATGGTTTTGAGTTAATTGAAAGACATGATATTAAAGAGATGATGCATCTTACAAATAATCATGATATCGTTAGCTTATTTATGATGACACCGTATTATTATAAAACAGGCCGAGAAGATCAAATGAAGTTAAACCCAGTTCAAACACTTGATACAGAAATTGAGTTTGCTATATTGGTTTATCGAAACCAGATAGGTCGCTAGAGGGATGTTTAATCCCTCTGTTTTTATTTTCAGCTACTTACAGATTAGGGACTCACTGATTGGGCGATAATAAAGCATATGAATTTTTTATAGGTGGTGTAATGTTAGATGAAGTATCAAAAACCAACTCAAGACGAGTTAAGAGCTAGATTAACTCCGATGCAATATGAAGTGACACAAAATAATGGAACCGAGCCTCCATTTACTAATGAATATGATCAATATTTTGAAGAAGGAATTTATGTTGATGTTGTGAGTGGGGAACCCCTCTTTTTATCACGTGATAAATTTCATTCGGGCTGTGGGTGGCCTGCCTTTTCAAAGCCCATTCATCGGAGTATGATTAAGGAGAAAGCCGATTGGTCCCATCAGATGCATCGAATTGAGGTGCGAAGTCAAAAAGCAGATTCTCATTTAGGTCATGTGTTTAATGATGGACCCTTATCATCGGGTGGTTTACGATATTGTATTAATTCAGCTGCCTTACGTTTTATTCCAAAATCAAACATGAAAGAAGCGGGATATGGACAGTACATCGAATTATTGTAGATTCATTTGCTTCGATTTTTGTAACAGTATCTTAATCATGTCTGTTTAGTGCACTCTCGTACATAGGCTATTTCATGAATAAAGTGTGCATCATTCTTTGAGTTTCTCAAATTTTATTTAAAAATCGCTTTTCTATTTTTTAGAGAAAAGCGATTTTTTTCTTTTATAAATATGTCCAAAATGTGTCTTGTGTTTTTGATGAGATATGTTAGAATAACATTGAATTACAATTATTGGTAATTAATTGTTTGATTATGAAGGGGAAATCATGATCAAGAAGAGTTAATTATAGATTAGAAATCAGGGGGGATGAGTGTATGGCAAGACAACAATGGAGTTCAAGAAGTACTTTTATTATGGCTGCCATTGGTTCGGCAGTTGGACTTGGAAATGCTTGGCGATTTCCGGGGATTGCGTATGCAAATGGGGGAGGTGCCTTCTTAATTCCTTATTTTGTGGCGTTACTAACAGCTGGAATTCCATTATTAGCACTTGAGTTATCTATCGGGAAGAAATATCAGTCTGGTGCTCCAAGTGCTTTTGCAAAAATGAATAAAAAGTTTGAATGGATTGGTTGGTGGGGAGTCGGAACAGCATTTTGTATTTGTGCGTATTATTCAGTGGTCGTCGCATGGGTCATTGAGTATGTGGCGCTGTCATTTAAGTCACCTTGGATTGAAAAAGGGGCAGCTGATATCTTTACGGGGGATGTATTACAGGTTTCGAGTGGAATGTTTGATTTCGGTGGTTTTAGTCCTGTGGTGTTTTTAGCACTTATTTTTGCTTGGGTTTGCATTTGGTATTGTATCCGTCACGGAGTCACATCAGTCGGGAAAGTCGTGAAGTATACCGTTATTTTACCTGTTATTTTACTTGTTTTCTTAATTATTCGTGCGATGACTTTACCGGGAGCATTTGACGGTTTGAGTTATTACTTAGTTCCGGATTGGTCAGCATTACTAGATATTAATGTGTGGGCGGCAGCTTACGGTCAAATATTCTTTAGTTTGAGTATCTTATTTTCTATTATGGTGGCCTACGGTAGTTATTTAAACAAAGAGGCAGAAGTAACAAAAGATGCGATGATCATTGGGTTTGCAGATGCGGGAATTAGCTTTTTATCCGGAATCGCAGCCTTTGGGACACTTGGATACTTATCAGCAGTCAGTGGAACACCGATTTCACAAATGAAGCATACTGGGATTATGCTAGCTTTTGTAACGTATCCTGAGGCGTTAGCTCAAATGCCGGGTGGCCGTTTGGTAGTCATTTTATTTTCTCTTGTTTTTTTCATCATGTTATTTACCCTTGCAATTGATTCTGCCTTTTCGATTGTTGAAGCTATTATTACAGCGGTGGTTGATAAATTTGGATGGAATAAATCCAAAACAACGTTATGGGTATGTGTGATTGGATTTGCATCGAGTCTAATTTTTGCGACACGGGCTGGACTTTATTGGTTAGATGTTATGGATCACTTTGTGAATGACTTTAATTTAATTGCGATTGGATTCGTTGAATGTTTAGCTTTAGGATGGGTATTTGGAGCGGATAAAATCCGCGACTATCTCAACAGTAATACCGATTTTAAATATGGGAAGTGGTGGCGTGCCTGCATCAAATACCTTTGCCCAGTTATCTTCTTATTTATTAGTGTGACCTATTTAATCACAAATTTAACAACACCATATGATGGTTATCCAGTATCTAATCTAATTGCTGGGGGATGGGGGATTGTCCTATTAACCGTTATTTTTGGTATTGGAATAAGTTTGGTGAAAGGTAAAAATGAGGATAAAGCCACAGTTAGTTAAGCTAGGTTTACTAAGAGAGGGAAGTCTATCTTGAAACATCACAGCTAAAAAACGTTTATTTTCCTAATAGAAATGATAAAACGAGCTTAGAAATTGACATGAATAACCTATTAAGTAAATGGCTTAAATTTATTTAATAGGTTTTTTTGTTAAATAAATTTAGGCCATTTAAAGTCTGACTTAGTAAAAATTAGTTATGATTCACCATTTTTGTGTCAATACTAATAATAGAACGTTAAGATTAACAAAACATTTGTTTAAGATTGAAGAGTTAACAGTAGGAGTTGTCGTCATGAATGAAGAAAAGAATCATCCACAGCAAGTTTTAATGCTTGCATTAGATATTGGCGAGAAGCTAACAAAATGTGGTGCAGAGATTGGACGTGTTGAAGATTCTATTATTAGGATTTGCAAAGCATATGGAGTTAAACGAATTGATGTTTTTGCGATCAGATCATTAATTATTGCGACCATCCAAACAACTGATGGTGACATTATTACGCAAACGAGGCGAATATATTCTTATGGTACAAATCTTGAAGGGTTAGAAGGCGTGAATACGTTATCTCGTCTGATTTGCGAGACAGCACCAAATTGTATAGAAGTTCGAGAAAAAATTAATGAATTGGAACAATCTCGCCCTCCAATCAATTTTTCTGTCTGCTTGGGTTGTATTCTTATTGCGACAAGTTCTTGTATTTACTTTGGAGGAGAAGTCATCGACATGGTTCCATCTGCCATCGTGGCAGCTTTTATTTTTTACTTAGATAATTATTTTAAAAAAGATTACATGAATCAGGTCTTATATATGGTATTGTGTTCCATGCTCGCTGGAATGCTGACGATTTTATTAGTTAAGTTAGGGATTGGAAAAAACATTGATAAGATAATGATTGGAGATATTATGGTTTTAATCCCGGGTCTTGGAATAATGACAGCTTTTAGAGAGATTTTATCTAGAGATTTATTAGCTGGCTTAATGCGATTTTTTGAGTCAATTTTAGTTGCGTCAGCCATTGCGTGTGGATTTTCATTAGCATTATACTTTATGGGAGGTCTATTACAATGAAAGAAAATATGATTTTAATCATCAGTGCAACCATTGAGAGTTTAGGGTTTGCACTCCTTTTTCGAGTAAGGAAAGATAGACTGATTTATGGTACGATTGGGGGAATGGTTACGATTACCATTTATTTATGGCTCTTTTCTATTCATCAAGATGCTTTTTTAAGTAACTTAATTGCAGGAATTTTTGCAACCGCTTATTCAGAAATCTTTGCCCGTGTTTTAAAATCTCCTGCTATTGTCTTTTTAGTGCCATCTGTTATTCCATTAGTACCCGGAGGAAGTCTTTATTATGCGATGAGAGCTTTTATTTTAAATGATGAACCTGAGTTTTCAAGTCATCTTCATAATACATTTAGTACAGGAATAGGGATAGCCGTTTCGATTATATTAGTATCCATTTTCTTTTACTATTTAAAATCGTTAAGAAAAAAGTTTAAGTATTAACGCTTCAGGATAAAAGATTAGTTTTGATTAGTCTGATAAAAAAAGTCAGCGAAATAGGGGCGATTTGCTATAATAGAAAGATGAAAACGATAATGAATCGGTATTAGAAGGAGAGATTAAAATGAATGAGAAGACCTATCTTTTAAAAGAGATTGAATTACAATATAACTATCGACTTGAAGATGGAGTTACGTACACTAAGTCAAAATATTTAGTGAATGATCTTTTTAAAAGTATTAAAGGGAGTGTTAATTGTGAGTTTGGCGGTTTTGAACAACTTGGTTTCACGGAAATAGAAGTCAAGCAGCTGATTAAAACTTATATCGATCAGTTATCTAAATAATCGAATTTCGCTGTCTTTAAGGGTTCTAAAAACGAAGACTGATTAAAAAACGTTATATTTTATCCTATTATTTGACAATATTAGGTAGATGAATTATGATAGTGTCATTATAAATGAAGACAGGAGGTGCTAAGCATGGAAAATACAGAAAAAATTCTTGAAGCGATGAAAAATGCTGGAGAACCTCTTAACAATGGTAAAATTGTAGAGTTAACAGGTCTTGAAAAGAAAGACGTCGAAAAAGCGATGAAACAATTAAAAGCTGAAGAAAAAATTGTTTCCCCAAAAAGATGTTATTGGCAACCTAAATAAAAAAATTAAAAACCCAGACCTAATGTGTCTGGGTTTTTAATTTTTAGGTAAAAGAGTTTGTGAAAGGGCACGGCTAGTTAGCTTTTTTATCAACCACCATAACTTCCTATAATGTATATTATGTAAACTTAATAATAAAAATAAAAGATATACATAGTTTCCTTTTTTGAATTCCAAACTATATTGAGTCTATTTTAGGAGGTTTTAAAATGAAAGTTCCACTTTGGTTAGATACGACGGTCGTTCCTAGTTATCATTCGCTATGTGAAGATCTATCTGTTGATGTTTGTATTGTGGGTGCCGGAATAACTGGGATTACGTTGGCTTATTTGTTACGTGATTCTGGCTTAAAGATTGCATTGATTGATTCAGACCAAGTTATTCATGGGACAACTGCTTATACAACGGCGAAATTAACTGCTGGTCAAGGGTTAATTTATCAGGATTTAATTCAAAATGTTGGTTATGATGGTGCAAAGCTATATTATGAATCACAGCAAGAAGCCATTGATTTTGTGGCGAAAACGATACATGATTTAAAGATTGATTGTGATTTTGTAAGACTCCCCCACTATGTCTTTACCCAAGAGGCATCAAACTTATCAAAATTTGAGGCAGAATATGAAGCCTGTCGTTCACTAAACATGGATTGTGAACTGGTAGAATCGCTCGATCTCCCCTTTCCAATTGAAAAGGCCATTGCATTTAAAAATCAGGCACAGTTTCATCCATTAAAGTATTTAGTCGGTTTATTAAAGGCACTAGCTGAGTATTCTAATATTTTGATCTATGAGCATACAACAGCCTGTGAGATGGTTTTCAATGAGGATCAAAGTTCCTCAATCATCACATCTAATGGATATAAGGTTAACGCTAAGCGTGTGGTTCAAGCCTGTCATTTTCCATTTTATGATGATGGATCGCTTCTCTTTTCTAAAATTGAGATGAGTCATTCCTATTTGATAGCGGTTGAGAATGCTTCTTCCCTACCCCATGGAATGTATATTTCGTATGAATCGCCAACACGCTCCATTCGGACGTATCAAAATTTTCTTTTAATTGGAGGTGAAAATCATCGTCCAGGTACCGTGAAAGATACGAATGAAAATTATGAAGCCTTGATTAACTTTGCAAAAGAAAAGTTTCAAACGGATGCTATTTCATATGAGTGGTCAACACAAGATGTTGTCTCGATTGATCATATGCCTTATATAGGGAGACTTCATAAAGATTGTTTAAATCAATTCGTTGCAACTGGATATTGTAAATGGGGAATGAGTAATGGAACCGCGGCGGCTCTTCTTTTAAATCAATTGATTAGAGGGATGGATAGTCCGTATACTGCCCTATTCTCTCCAAGTCGTTTAAACTCTAAAATGGCAATTAAGAATTTAATCGCTTACAATTCAAAGATAGCGTTTGAATACATAAAAGGTAAGTTAAAATTAGGTGAGAAAAACGTAGAATTAGGTGTTGATGAAGCAACCATTATAGCCACTAACGAAGGAAATTATGGTTTGTATAAAGATAAAGAAGGGCTTCTTTATCTAGTTGATATCACCTGTCCTCATCTAGGGTGTGAGCTAGCTTTTAATACGGCTGAACGAACATGGGATTGTCCTTGTCATGGATCACGATTTTCTTATACGGGAGAGGTAATAGAAGGACCTGCTCATCAAGCATTAAGTTGTCATCATAATAAAATGAATCCTAATATTTTTAGATCAGATGATTAACTACAAAATACTACATCTTGTTAAGATTGGAATAGAGTTCTTACTGTTTTAGCAAAAGAATTCAAGGTATTTTGTCAAAGAAAATCGAAAGAAAGGAGGGATAAAACAGCAATCAAGGTTTGTTGTCTGTTATGTCTTGAAACTCTTAATCTTTTAAAAGTATAATAGTAATGAGCCAGTTGTGCTCACACTCCTTATCTTTACCTACATTCCTAAAACACCATTGACCGGCAATGGTGTTTTTTTATTTTTTTAAATATTATGATGATTTATTGTATATAATTTTAAATTCAAACCATAATATGATTGAGCCCAACTTAGACATTACAACTTAGAGCTCACCTTTCTTCTCTTTCTCATACCTCTATTTATGTTGTATCTATATTGTATTTGAAAAGACACTGCTACAGTGTTTTTTTTATTTGTTTTTTAAAAAAATGGAAAAAATTAACTTTTAAATGGTTTGACTTTTCTAGGCATCGGTCATATAATAATCATAATTCAGGGCACGATATTTCCACATATTGGTGTTTTGGGTGATAAATTCAAGGGGAATTTATCTAGTAGGATGATTAGAATAACCCAATAGAAGGTTTGTGAGATTATGATTGATTACATGGAATCTCGAGTACTCTATTAGACTCACAAACTCTCCAAGATGGAGAGTTTTTCTAATCAGTTATCAGTTGAATTGCATAAGGAAGGAAAAGGGAAGGAATGATGGTATGAAAGCTAGTAAATGGTTGAACATTTTAGGGATTGGGATTGTTTTTTGTGGTAGCTTTCTCGTAGGATGCAGTAAGCAAGAAAATTCAGACGTTAAAACGATTGGAGTTTTACAGTATATGGAACATGCTGCACTGGATGCCTCTTATGAAGGATTTGTGGCAGCACTAGAAGCTGAAGGTTATGTGGATGGTGAAAATATTAAATTTGATTTAAAAAATGCTCAAGGAGATATGGCGACGACACAAACAATTGCTAAACAATTTGTATCAAATCAGGTGGATATGATTTTTGCCATTGCAACAGGAGCTGCTCAGGCTGCTTATAATGCAACGCAAGAGATTCCAATCGTCATTACAGCTGTAACTGATCCTGTTTCAGCTGAACTTGTTAAAGATTGGGATGTCACGGGAACTAATGTAACAGGAACGAGTGATTTAACACCTGTTGAAAAACAAATGAACTTAATTAAAGAACTTGTACCGAATGCTAAAACAATTGGTGTCATCTATACAACAAGTGAAGTGAACTCACAAGTCCAAGTCTCAATGGCAAAAGAAGCTGCTAAATCTTTAGGATATGAGATTGTAGAAGTGGGGATAACTTCTGTGAATGATATTCCAATTGCTGTTTCATCAATTATTGATAAAATTGACGTGATGTATGCCCCAACGGATAATTTAGTAGCCAGTGCGATGCCGGTGTTATGGAATGCTTGCGTGGAGAAAAAGGTACCTGTCATTACGGGTGAAGAAGGAATGGCAACTGCAGGTGGAGTTGCCACAGAAGGAATCGATTATTACCAGTTAGGATATGAGACTGGATTAATGGCAGTCGAAGTATTAGAAGGAAAAGATCCGAGCACTATGTCCATTAATACGCTTGAGAATACAACGTTAATTGTAAATCAACAGAATGCAGATGCGATTGGACTTGTGATTCCTGAGGATATTTTAAGTGAAGCTGAAATTGTAGAAGGTGACTAGTATGACCGTTCTACTAACCGTTTTAGAACAAGGTTTGATTTTTGGAATTTTAGCACTCGGTGTTTACTTAACCTATAAAGTTTTGGATTTTGCAGATTTATCAGTTGAAGGGACGTTTCCACTAGGCGCTTCAATCACTGCCCTACTTTTAACCCAAGGGATAAATGCTTCTGTTGCCATCTTCATTTCATTTATTGGAGGCATGTTAGCAGGAGCTGTGACAGGGCTCTTACATGTGAAATTGAAAATCACGAACCTTCTTTCAGGAATATTAGTGATGAGTGGATTGTACTCTATTAACTTAAGAGTGATGGGGAATCGTGCGAATATTGCACTCTTTAATCAAAAACATCTTTTTTCAACATCCCTCCCTACCCTGCTTACGATTGTTCTTGTGGTCATGGTGGTGAAGTTATTGGTTGATTTGTTTTTGAAAACAAAATTTGGATTTATGGTCAAAGCAACAGGAGATAACCCTCAATTAGTCACGACACTCGGAGTTCATATCGGTTTTGTGAAGATTGTTTGTTTAATGATTTCTAATGGGTTAGTTGGATTAGCTGGTTCTTTAAGTGCTCAATATCAAGGGTATGCTGATGTCACCATGGGAACTGGAACGATTGTCATTGGATTAGCGGCTGTTATCTTCGGAGAAGCGATATTTAAAAAATCATCTTGGATTCTTCCAACAACCACGGCCATTATTGGTGCTATTTTGTATCAGGGTTGTACAGCTCTTGCTTTGCAATTTGGATTTCCACCTAATGATTTAAAATTACTAAGTGCTGCTATTGTGACACTGGCTCTAGCTTTAAATCATTATCATTTTAAAGTTACTCTCTTTAAAAAACATGAAATGAAAGGTGGGATAAGAGATGTTAAGGATCCAACAACTGAGCAAAACTTTTTATCCGAACACAGTTAATGAAAAAAGAATCTTTGATTCTTTAAACTTGACGGTTTTAGATGGTGAATTTGTGACCATCATCGGAAGTAATGGCGCCGGAAAATCCACATTATTAAATTTAATATCAGGCTCAATTTCTGCTGATAGTGGCACAATTTTCTTAAATCAAGAAGATTTAACACATACAGTTGAATATGAAAGAACAAGGTTCATTAGTCGGGTATTTCAAAATCCAACGATGGGAACCTCTCCTTCTATGACGATTGCTCAAAATTTATCATTAGCTAAAAATAAAGGGAAACGATTTGGATTATCTTTTTTAGAATCTAAAAAGGATTTAAAGTTATTTAAAGAACTTGTTACCCCATTAGAATTAGGCCTAGAAAAGCAAATGAACTCCCCTGTTGGGCTATTATCAGGTGGGCAACGACAAGCGTTATCATTATTAATGGCAACACTCGTTAAACCAGAATTGTTGTTACTTGATGAGCATACAGCGGCACTGGACCCTAAAACATCAGCAAAAATTATGGAATTGACGAATCAAATCGTTACAACTTCAAATATTACCACCTTAATGATTACACATAATTTAAGTCAGGCGATTACTTATGGTAATCGATTAATCATGCTACATGATGGCCATGTTGTATTAGATATTTCAGGTGATGAGAAAAAACAATTAACACCTGAAAAATTATTACATCAATTTGAACAAAATATTGGTGGTCAAATCAGTGATGAACTATTATTTTCATAATTTTTTAAAGGGAGAGTCTTGAGTTAAACCTTTTAGGGCGCTTAGATGACTATCCCTTTTTCTTTTTGAGCATAATAGGATTAAAACCTAATAAAAAAACACGATTTTTCCTTTGAATTTTACAAAAAAAAGGTGTAACCTTATTAAGAGTGGTAAGGAGGTTAAGTAGATGAATCAATTTACAAGTTTAGATGTGACTAAAGCGGCAGTTAAAGTGGCGATGACTTCGTCTAGAAATGAAGAAGATCAGCTTGTCAAGCAATTAAAAGAACATGGAATTAATGCTACGGCAGTTGATGTAGGTGGAAATTTAATTCAATCAATCCCAAAAATTATTGAACGTGCCATTATTGCTTCTCGAAAAACGGGCATTACTAAAGAATGCATGGTTTTAGATGGTGCAGTAGCAGGTGCTGCCAGAGATGCGATCATGCAAGTGTCGATGAAAGCAAATGGATTAAATGCTGGTGGAAAGATTGCAATTGCACGTCATCGTGAACATTTAACCGTTTGTATTTTCTTAAGTATTGGATTATTGCATTTAGATGATGTTGTGATTGGATTAGCTCATCGTTCTGTGCCGGATAATATATAGTAATCTAAACTCTTCATAGCGGAGATTTTTTTTTATTCCCTCTCCTCTTTACTTCGCTTCTCAATTATTTCGCTAGAATGAAAGTTGATTCAGTCAATCTAAATTCTGTTATTAAGCGTAAGGTGACTTAGTATCGTCTTTTTAAAATGACAATAGCTTATGATATAGATTGCTACGCTTTAATGAACTTTAACGATTAAAATGATGGAGTCTTATGATATTGACACGTCTAAATAAAAAGTTCAGGTTAAAATTTGTTAGAAAACAGGATGTTACCTCACGATTAGTTTTGCAAGATAAGAATGTTTAGGCACGCTGAATCCAGATTATTGTTAGTAGAGGATTATTTGGAATAAAGGTTGCAACGTTATGGGAGAATGAGTAAAATAAAAAAGGTAGAAAAATGAAATTTGGAGGGTTATTATGATGAAAAAAGTGGCAGTAGTATTTACCGGTGGGACTATTTCAATGAAAGTTGATCCTCGTTTAAAAGCGGCTATCCCTTCAATGTCTAGTCAAGATATCATGTCAATGGTTACGAATATTGATCAAATTGCTGAACTTGATATTGTTGAATTTGGTGCTCTACCAGGGCCTCATATGACACCTGAGAAAATGATGGAATTAAAACAAGTCGTAGAAAATAAATTAAAACAAGAGGATATCTGTGGAGTTGTTGTGACACACGGAACGGATAACTTAGAAGAAACTGCGTATTTATTAGATTTAACGCTATCATCTGAAAAACCAGTTGTTGTAGTTGGAGCGATGCGTAATGGATCGGAACTTGGATATGATGGACCAAGTAATCTAGCGGCAGCTATTTGTACGGCTGCTCACGAAAACTCTCGTGGAAAAGGTGTTTTGGTTGTCTTAAACAATGAAGTCAACACAGCTCGTGAAGTGACGAAAACACATACGATGAGTCTTGATACCTTTAAATCACCTGAATTTGGTCCTATTGGAATTGTTGATCAAGATGAAGTGATTTATTATCATAAAAGCTCTGCCCCTACTCCCCACATTGAAACAAATCAAATTGAATCAGATGTTCACTTGCTTAAAGCCGTTTCTGGAATGGATTCAACCATTCTTAACTTCCTAGTGAGCCAAAACGTTAAAGGGATTGTCATTGAAGCGATGGGACGTGGAAATGTTCCACCGCTAATGTTAGAAGGTATAAAGGCCGCAACAGAAAATAAGATTCCGGTGGTCATTGTTTCACGTTGTTTACAAGGACGAGTGCTTGGATCTTATGGATATCTTGGTGGTGGTGCCCAGCTTCGCGATATGGGGGCTATCTTAGCGAGTAATTTAAATGGTCAAAAAGCTCGCATCCAATTGATGTTAGCTTTAACTGTTTCAAAAACAACAGAAGAATTAAAATCATACTTTGTTGACTAAGAAAAAAAGCGCAATTTAAAAAATTGCGCTTTTTTTCTATTCTAATGCTTCATTAAATCGGTCACTTAATTCAGTTAATAAGACATCTTGCTGGTCACGCCACTGGTCAATCGTTGTAATTTGTGAGGTAATATCACGTAAGACATCAATCATGACACTCGTAACGTCACTAATACTATCTTCATAAATACATTCAATATCATCTGTTGCAATAATACTGTTAGCTAAGGTTACCATAATTTGTTCCATGATGTCATCACTATGTTCTTCAAGTTGTGAGTAGAGCACTTTTTTAAGACGTGTGACACTCGGTGAGGATTGATAAGCCTGTTCTAAGAAACCAATAAACTTTTCAAAGTCCCCAACATTATCTTGAGGTTCGATTTCAAATAACATAATGAAGAATAAATTCCAATGAAATTCTTTATTCATGACATCAATAAAATAAGGACCTACAATTTTTTGGAATTGTGTTGTATATATCGGATCACGTTCAAACTTGATTGGAACATTGAAATGAACGGTTTGTTTTGAAATTTCGGATAATCGTTCGAGGGCTTTAATTAAGGTAGCTGTGTTTTGATTTAATTCAAATCCACCCGTTGGCGAGAAGGTATATTTCATAATGGTTTGACAGGCCTTTTTGATATTAACATTCATGCCAATCGATGCTTTTATTTTTTTAGCAAAGACATCGTTGCACATCTTCGCTAACATATCTTCAAATCCTTTACGTTGGTAATCTTCATCGGTTTGATTTTGTTCAACATTTCGATAAATAGTTAATAACTGTTTATCGAGTAAAGCCAAGTTATTTTTAATCGAATGCATCATCTCTTTTAATAAGTCATCCACTAGTAGGTAACTATAGTTTTTATAGATGATTTTATGTTCAATTTCTCCCCAAAAGGTATTAACGAGTGATTTGATTTGAAGTTCAAATGGTAAATCCGTATTTGTGTCGGTGATGATGCCATCAATTCGATAAATTTTGAATCCATTTTTTTGTTTTTGTGGTTGTCGACCATCTAAACTCAATTTAACATTTGGATTCATGTCATTGTAGTAATACCCTTCTTCATTTCGGATATTGAAATGTTTTCTGAGAATTTTATAAATTTCACGTTCATCTTGTTCAAAACGGCATTCAATTCTTACCCCTATTAAATCAGATAGATGGTAGATTAAACGAATCGGATCATTATATTTTTTATAGTATCCTTGACGTAAGATTTTTTCTTTTAAACTATCGTGGCTTTTAACACGTGATGTAATGTTTAAATATTCAATATCATATAAGTTAACAATTTGTTCGAACTCTATTTGTAATAAAGTTGAAATAATTTGGAGTTGCTCACTTTTTTTATCCAGTGTAGCCAACGCTTTTTCTATATACTTAAATTCTGCTAATGGCAAGATTAACGCCCCTTCTTTTTTAATACTTCTACCTTATTATTGTACAGGAATACAGCATTCATACAAATGGAAAAATAGTATAAATTTTTAGATTTTCAATAAAAAGCGCGCTAAGGTTAGCGCGTTCATTTGTTATCTTACCATTCTCTTTCCGATGAAAATCCGTATGATTCCACTTCGTATAACAGTTCACTAGCTGCAATATCTTGTGGTGTTACTGTCCGTCCTCCATTACTATCTAAATCAATCCCTACTTCATTAAATATTTTCCAAACAATATCAGAGCAATGCGTGGCACTTAAATCTTTTTTAGAGACAAACACATTATAGTCTAAATTTAAAAACTGTGTTTGGGCAATTTCAACGATTTGGTCCATTAACTCAGGCGTGGCATCTTTTAAACGTAATACTTTAACAGTCGGATAATAATCCCATTTAGAAAGGGGTTGTAGCGTTGAGGTTTCACCATAACCAAGTGATTCAAGGACAAGTCCCGCTTCTGCATCAACCACTACCCCGGCATGACCGTGACGAAAAAGCAAGGTATGACTTGATTTAGAAATTAAGATGTCTCCCTTTTGGACGTCTTGTAATGCATGACAAGGGACTTGATAGGATTCTTCATTAATACATTGTTCTTCAAGTGTAATTAACGTCATAGGATAATCGACAACTTTAAACGCATCCTGTACTTGTCCCATAACGGCTTGATCAGATTCAGAAACTGGAGGTGTATAAGCATTTAATTCAACTAAAAAGTTTAATAAAGTGACGATTAACATGGCCACTGTAAAAGTAATAAAATAGTAGTTTGGTTTCATAAGTGCCTCCAGTATTAGATAAAAAGAGTATTATTTAGTTATTATAACATGAAAATATCCTTTTTATACTTGACGAGTTTGGTTTACTCTATTTTCCAACTTTCGTACCACATTACAAAGGTCATCAACGCCCAAATTTTACGAGCGTGATTGTGTTTCCCGGTTGCATGTTGATCAAGATACCGAAGTGCTGATTTTTGGTTGATTAAATGCTCACACTGAGGGGATAAAATTAAGCGCTTGGCTTCATCATACAGTTCATTCTTGAGCCAGGTCTTTAATGGAACGGGATACCCTTTTTTATTGGCCTCATACACATGAGGTGGAATCATCTCTTTAAACGCTTCTCGCAAAAAAACTTTCGTTTGATTCTGCCCTATCTTTTCATTTGTTGTCAGTTGCTTTGCTAGTTGAAAGACCTTTTGATCAAGAAATGGAACACGTAATTCTAAGGCATGTGCCATCGATAGACGATCTGATTTGACCAAGATATCCCCTCTTAGCCAGGTATGAAGATCAATCATTTGCATTTGAGAGACAGGATCTAAATCTTGAATTTGTTCAAATAGTGGTGCGGTAATGTCTTTAAACGTAAAGTTTTGATCATAAAAATTTAGCAACTGTTGTTTTTCACGTTCATTAAAGACAAAGGCATTTCCAACATACCGGTCCTTTAGGGGGATACATCCTCTTTCGATGAAACTCTTCCCTTTTACTCCAGTTGGAATCAAATGAGATAACGTGAGTAAACTTCTTTTCGTATTAGGTGATAAGTAATTAAAGACTTCAAGTGACTTAGGCTCACAATAAATCCGATAACCTCCAAACAGTTCATCTGCCCCCTCACCTGACAAAATGACTTTAACTTGTTTACGCGCTTCTTGAGCGACTAAATAAATGGCTGTTACGGAGGGATCGGCAACCGGGCTATCGAGATAATCAATGACTGTTTTGGTTGCCTCGATAAATTCTTGAGCGGTAATGAATCGGCTGTATAAAGGAATATTTAAAAAATCGGCGGTCTCACGTGCGGCCTCGATTTCACTATATCCCGCTTCGTGAAAGCCAATCGTGAAGGCTTTAATTTTTGGATGATATTGATTAGCACAAGCTGTAATGATAGTCGAATCCACCCCTCCTGATAAGAAGCATCCGACCTCTACATCGCTTTGTAAGTGAGCACGAACAGATTCTTTGATGACGGTTTCTAATTGATGTTTATGTAACGATGAGATTTGTTGATGGGGAATTAATTGAATGGTATTATAAGCTTTGATTTCAATCCCTTTATTTCGTTGGTAGGTTAAATAAGTTCCGGGTTCTAATACTTTGACATCTTTCAAACACGTCAAAGGTTCTGGGATATATTGAAAGGTAAAGTAATGCTGTAAAGCAATAAAATCAAGACTAGCCTCAGGTATGGTAGATTGTTTAAAAGGTTTTAGTTCTGACGTTAAAAATAAAACATCATCTTCTACATAATAATACAACGGTTTAATTCCAAATCGATCCCGAACAGCAATGAGCTCTTCTGTTCGTTCATCGTATAAAACGAGTGAAAACATGCCACGTAACTGTGTAATGAATTCTTTTCCAAGTAGGTGATATAAACAAAGAATGACTTCCGCCTCACATTGAGTGTCAAAGGAAAAACCGAGTTTTTCTAATTGATTTCGAAGTTCTTGATAATTATAGATTTCGCCATTGAAGACGAGATGACAGTTATAGTCATCACGATGAAACGGTTGGACCCCCTGTTTTAAATCAATGATGCTTAATCGATTAAATCCAAGAATGAGGTGGTCTTTATAATACAAATCTTGATCATCAGGTCCCCGATGTTTCATTTTTTGTAAAGCCTGATATGAAAAAGCTAAATCATTTACGGTGATTTGCTTTTGTTTTATTAATGCAACTAACCCACACATGACAATCACCTTATCTTTTTAACATTTATGTGACATCATACGGAGAATTGAATGAATAAATGACAATAATCATGAGTTAATATTCTTGGTTTATCGTCACAATTCCTGACAAACGTTCGTTCGTATTTTATTGGGGCGGTGAGAAAAGTTAACCCCTATTCTATCGTTAAGCCCTTTTTAATGGTTTTATCATCTAAAATGTGGAAAAAATCACACTTTTAATGTTCATTTTAAAAAAAAGTATCTTTTTTATCTTCTGAACATTTGTTCGTTTTTTTATCTTGTGAAAATAAAAAAACGATAGATCATCTATCGTTTTAGCAATTGATAATGCTACCACCGTTAATATGAAGCGTGGCACCTGTCATATAAGACGCATCATTTGAGGCTAAGAAGACATATGCTGCTCCAAATTCAACAGGTTGTCCCATGCGACCAAGAGCTGTATTAGCGCCATGCTGCGAAACTTTTTGTGCATCAAATGACGCTGGGATTAAAGGAGTCCAAATTGGACCTGGTACGACAGCATTAACTCTAATTTTCTTTTTCGCTAGATTTGTCGCTAACGAACGCGTGAAGCTTGTTAAAGCCCCTTTAGTAGAGGAATAATCGATTAAAGTTTCATTCCCTTCATACGCTGTAATGGATGTGGTATTAATGATACAGTCTCCTTCGGTTAAATGAGGTAAAACCGCGCGTGTTAAGTAAAAGGGACCAAAAAAATTGACAGCGAATGTTTTATGTAAGTCTTCATCTTTAATCAGAGTTAAGTCATTTTGAGGATATTGAACTGCAGCATTATTCACTAAAATATTAATTTGATTAAAGGTAGACATCGTTTTTGACACGACGGCTTCACAAAACTTAGGATCGGCGATATCTCCTTGAATTAGCAAACATTCCCCTTGGTGGGCCTCAATGATACGTTTTGTTTCTTCTGCATCTTCTACTTCATCATAGTAAACGATGACGACTTTTGCGCCTTCTTTTGCATAAGCAATTGAAACGGCTCGACCAATTCCAGAATCGCCTCCTGTAATGATGGCTACTTTTTGATCCAATCGCCCACCCGATTTATTATATTCAGGATGTTCAAAAATGGGTTTCGGATCCATTTGCGACTCAATTCCGGGTTGTTTATTTTGAGTTTGAGGTTTAGCAGTGCTTGGAAATGAAGCATCTGGTCTAGTCATATCTCACTGACAGCTCCTTTTTGGTAGTATTTTTTTAATCTTTAGTAGTTTTGTCAAATTTGTATAAACTATGAGAAGAAATAATAAAATTGAATGGAACTTCTCTTGCTTGTCAGTCTTTTGCCATGCTAAACTAATGATGATTTAAAAAATAAAGGGGAACAGCTTATGAGACAGTTAGGTCTAATTAAACGATATATTGGAATGAGGACCTTAAAAACAGGAATCGCCGTTGTCCTGACACTCTACTTAGGACAAACTTTTTTAATTAGCAATGTGTTTTATGCTGTCATTGGGACGATTTTTGCACTGCAAAATACGATGAAAAGTTCATTAGTCGCAGGAAAAAATCGATTGCTCGGAACGGTTATGGGAGCGATCATTGGCTTTTTATTTGCTCAACTTCAATTACATAGTCCACTATTTATCGGTCTAGCCGTTATTATGACGATTGTTTGCTGTAATTCATTTAAAATTAGTTCATCGATTATCATTGCTTCGACGGTTTGTGTTTCTATTTTAATTGGAATTCAAGGTCAAGACCCATTAATCTATTCGATTTTACGCACGACGGATACATCGATTGGAATCATTGTTGGGATTTTTGTGAACTATGTGATTGCGCAACCGAATTACCTAGGAACGCTAACAAAGGAAATTGAAACCATTGAAGACATGACGAAAAACTTAGTAAAAAACATTCTCATTCATCAGGATTTAGACGTCAACTGCTTACATACAGAATTAAGTCGTTTAAATACGATTTATCAGAATTATTGTGCGGATCGACGCTTTGATAAAAATCCCGTTTCTTTAAATCAATTAAAAGTTACGATTGAAGCCTGTCATGATATTTATTTTCATGCCAAATGTATTGCTTGTTTAAGTGTTGAGGAAACCGATTTAACTATTAAAAATCGTTTGCAAATCATTGATTTCTTCCATCATGGTTGTCAAGGAGACGTTCACTTAGAGCAACCTATTGATTCAATCTTTAACTATCATATCGAGAAGATTTTAGAAGAATTGAGATTGTTGACTGTGACAGTTGATGCTTTAACGGACCATTTAAATCAATAAAAAACACACCGTTTAAACGGTGTGTTTTTTATTCCCGCTTACTAAGTATCACAGCAGAGTCTAACAGAACTCCCATCCTAATTTTTTTACAAACTGTTCTGCCACTCTTCTTCACCGTTTAAAGAATGGCGTTTGCCTCACTCAGGTAGCTCATTCTCTCGTTTCTTAAATCGGAGTCATCCCCCGGTGCCTATATTTTGATTTCAAATCGGTTAAAAATACAGTCTTTCCCACAGTTTTGCATTTGCATGGCGAACACTAAGGCTTCTCGTTTTGTTTTAAAACAAGCATAATGACAAATTTCGTGTTCTTTCTCGTGGACCACATATAGACAAATCCAGTAATGCTTTGGATGGTCAACCACATATTCTAAATCATCAATATCTAAGATGACTTCTTCATTATCGAGTCGGTCTAGAGCTGCCTCGGCAAAAAGGTATTTATTCACATCAATATCAGATTCTGTCCATTTGTCCTCAATAATCTGAATCATGTCATTCATTTTTTCAATTAAATCGTGCCCTAAAATCGTCAATTCAAGGACATTCCACGTATATTCTTCATCAATATTTGCATAAATTTTATATAAATCTGCACCGACTTCTGCTAGTTGCTTGTGGCAGTCTTCTACTTGATGATATAGCTGCCGATCAACTAAAATGACAATGTTGTTATTAAAAAGCAAACTGTCACTCGTTTCTAACATTTCCTCAATTTCACTCAGGCAGATTTTGATATTTCGTTTGATTCGAAGCATGGTTTGATCTAACATCGTCTGATCCCCCCTTTTTTACTACTAATATATGACAATCAGCGGGATTGAATAACCCAAAAAGATGAAATTTCGCCTTTTACAGTCAAAAAAACAGAGCTCTATTAGATCTCTGTTTAAGGTGATATTGATAAAATCATTCAAATTTCCCGTTTCATTTAATCATATCCTGAAATCCTCATTGTTTTTGCTTTTTTCCCCTTTTTTTATGATTAGGAATTGCCTTCGTTATCGTTAATTTGATCACGATAAGATAGGATGGTACTTAAAAAGATACTGAGACAAATAACACTAGTTACTGAGATAAGCAATGAGATCGTTTTAGCCGCCATCGTGGTGGGGGTGATATCCCCATATCCAATGGTTGTAAAGGTAATAATGGTGTAATAAAATAAATCAAAATAGTTGTTGGCATTGGAAAAAACAGGTGCTTCATGTGGAAGATGAGAGACTAAACAGACCATGAGATAGAGATTTAAAATGAGCATTATTAGAATTAAAATCGCAGCGATCATAATTCTTGAAAAAGAAGTTTGCTGTTGTTGAACAGATTTGACGTAGGTTGGATTAATCATCATCGTCATCAAGGTCTTTAAGTTCAAGAAATAGCAAATCCCCATCCCAATCAAGCTAATGGAAATATTTTTAGCAAATTGGTCTGGAAATAGTAATAAGACTAATAAAAACGTGCTAATCATCGTATAACTTAAGATAAAGTCCATTTTAAGATTCTGATTTTCGACACGATAGAAGAAAAGATGAATTTTATTACTTAGTAATAGGACATAACCAATCGCATAGTGAACTAATAAAAAGGCAAAGAGGACAATCCCTCCTTTAATCAGGGGTTCAAAATGGAGGATAGAAGCATCAACTCTAAGATGGCGAAAGATTCCTGTTGCGAGTGACACAAACGTTGAAACCTGTGCAAAAATAATAAATCCACCTTGAACGAAGCGTGTTAATAAAGAGCGTTCAAGAAATAAGAGTCGATACATCCGATTAATCTCTAAAATAAGGTGGCGAATCGTCTTCAAAATGCCAAAATCAAGTGTTCGATGTCGAAAAATTAAAATCGAAATAACAAGAAACGTTAAACTAATTAGTAAAAATTGTCCCATTGAATCTTCTCCTCTCATTAAAAAATACCCTTTTGAGGTTTAATGTGTCCGTTTTACTGAATAATATTTAAAGGAGAATCTAATAAATTTATTTGTAAAGGACGGTAGAATCATGGCGATAAAATTAATTTGTATTGATATGGATGGAACCCTATTAATGGATGATCATCAAGTGAGTGAAGTAGATCAAGCAGCCATTAAAGCGGCTGTTAAGCAAGGTGTTCATGTCGCAATTACAACAGGACGTGTTTATAATTGTGCCAGACTCTATGCCAAAACCATTGGGTTAACGACGCCCATTATTGCCTCAAATGGAGCATTTATTGGGGGAACAAATGGAGAAACCATTTATGAAAATCCGCTATTGATTGAGGATGTCCGTGATTTTTTAGAGATTACGACACAGCATGGGCTTCTCGCCTATTTAACGGCTAACTTTGGACTTATCTCCTTGCAAGAACTACCAGAGACGAATCTTTATAAACAATTGAATAAAATGTTAAAAGAAGACGAACAAATCCAACTAGTTGTCTTATCGAGTTTAGATGAAATCTACGGACACTATGAAGGTCAAATTTTAAAAGGGGTTTGTTTGGCACCTAACCAAGACATTTTAAATGAAGTAAAAGCAGAAATTAAAGCGAAGTGCCCTCATTTAGAAGTTGTTTCATCTTGGAAAAACAACTTTGAAGTCATGAAAAAAGGTAGCTCTAAAGGTGAAGCTGTCAAACAGTTAACCAAGTATTTTAATCTAACACCGGATGAAGTGATGTGTATTGGCGATAGCGAAAATGATTTATCAATGATTCAATTTGCTGGGGTTGGGGTAGCCATGGGCAATGCAACTGAGGATGTTAAACAGGCCGCTCAGTTTATTACCACGTCTAACAAAGAAGGTGGTGTTGCCAACGCTATTGAACACTTTGTGTTAAATCAAAAATAAAAAAGCCAAGATTTCTTGGCTTTTATTGTGGTGTTCCACAGTGAGGACAATAGTCATAAGTTGGATCAATTTGTTTACCACAGTGTTTGCAATGAGTTAAAGCAGAAGACATCTGTGACTGAAGGGGTTCTAAGTCCCAGAATGTCAAACTAGACTGTTCTCCCGCTTCAATGGCCTGTCCTTTTTCTTTATCTATGATGGCAATGGTTTGACAATTTGAACAAACGACATAGTAGGTTGTCTTCCATTTGATCAGTGGAATAAAGAAAAAGTGAAAGACATAAAAGTGTTTAAAAAGTGTCATGGGTACCGTTTGTTGACATCCTTTACAACTGATCGGTGTCAGCGGTCCAATTTCTTGATCTTTTGTTTCAATACCAAAAATTCCTATAAAAAACATGATTCTCACCTATCAATATATCTTTATTCCTTTATTATACCCAACTTATGAACTTCTAGCAAATCACTGTGTTTCAAGGAACGTTTCAATGGTGGCAAATGAGCGAATTGGGATCGAGTGTTCCTTTAAAGTAGTAATGAATTGATTTTCAATTTTAAAGGTTTCAATTGAAAAATTCTCAAGATTTGAAGCATCAAAATAACACAATAGGTCAAATCTCGGAAAATGAAAGTCTTCAGTTATTTCGTTAAGTTCTACTTGAACTTGTGCTGCACTTAAATAGACGAGTGCCGCATTTTGAAGCTGACACTGTGTATAAATTTTATTGAAGCTTGAACAAAGCTCTTCGTATCGCCCAATCAGTTTTTCATAATCAAGGTCTTGTTTTTGATTATCCTGTTGTTTAAGTAAAAATTCCGTGCTTTTAATTAACGCCATACAAGCCAATTGAAGATCACGATTAGAAGTTGTCGTCACAATAAAATCGTATAACTCTAAAAAATGAAGCGGAAGCTTACGCATTTGTTTTAAATCTTCCACCTGTGTTTTAAGACCACGATGAAAGTACGTTTGATTAAAAAAAGCAACACAATCTGATAATTGACAGATAATAGAGGCGGCATGAAGTCTTGATTCACACGTTGAATTTGCCAGGATTAGTTCCCCCATTGTTTTCTTGGCTTTTGTTAGTTGTTGCTTCGCTTTACTTAACATAAATGCTCGATCACTTAAATGTTTATGAAGTTTTAATTGCAAATGCTTAAATCGTCTCTCATCTTCAATCGAGTTTGCATATAAAATTTTTACATCTCCAACACAAGGCGTTAAACGGTCATTAAAGTCTGCAATCTCCTCGACTCGATGCCAGCTCATTGGAAATAAATCATAACCAATATCTTTTATAATAAATGTTTGACTTAATTCATAAGCACGCTCTGTTTTTGGAATAAAATATAAATCTACATCTGACAAGTCATTTGACGTTCCGTTTTCATATGATCCGTAGAGTAATAACAAACTTACATCTTCAGCATATTCTCGTTTAATGGTATTAAGGGCCCATTTAATCACTTGATCATTTTGATAACTCATCGTCTCCCCCTAAATGAATGGCATAAATATCTATAATTTAGTATAGAAATGAGCCGAGGGAGATAGAACAAAAAAGACACAGATTATCTGTGTCTTTTTTGCGATTAATTCATCGGGCGTTGTCCTTTACCACCCATTCCGCCCATACCAGCGGCTCCTCCCATTGAACCTTGAGTTTGCCCAATCGTTGTGATGGTGTTTGAAAGTGTGACACTACCAATTTCTGTTCCACCAGAGTATGAACCTTCAGTATAAATTCCATCTGTTACGACTCCAGAAGACGTTCCTCCACTTGAAACCGTATAGGTTGCACCTGATGTTAAAGCAGGAGTTGAAATGATAATGGATTGTCCTGATTTAGCAGGTGCAAACGTAAAGATATCTTCCCCATTTTCTGACTTAATATTAATCAGCGTTCCTTCAGAGAATGAGGTTCCAATACTTAAAATAGGTTGCGAAGAAGTTGAACTTGGAGTTTGCGCCATCCCAGAACTTCCAGCAGCGACTAATGTTCCACCTTTAATATTGAAAGTTCCATCATAATCAAGAGCACCATTTCCACTATTTGTCGGTCCATTGACAATCACGGTTCCACCATTCATTTCAATGGATCCATTCGCATCTAATCCATCGCCTGATGCATCAACATAAAGTAATCCACCATTTAAATAAATCATTCCATTAGAAGCAGAGAAATTATTTTGACCTGGACGTCCACTAGTAGCCGAGGCATCATTCCCTCCAGCAGCATTGACTCCATCATCCTTTGATACGACATAATAACTTCCATCGTTAACGTTAATGGTTGTGGCTTCTAATCCCTCATATGATTGGGTGATGTTAACCTCTCCCCCATTTAAATTAAGGGTTGTATCAGCATGAATCCCATCATCTCCAGAAGCAATTTCAAAGGTTCCTCCATTAATATTGATTGAATCATTTGAGTGAATCGAATCATCTGATGAGTCAATGGTAAAGGTTCCGCCGTTAATTGTAATATCAACAACTGCTTTGATTCCTTTGGCGCTTGATGAGCTTGTTTCCGTAGTCGTTTGGCTAGCGGGTGCTCCCCATTGCCCCCAAATCATGTTAGTATTTGTTGATGAGCTACTATTCGTACTTCCTCCCCCTGATTGAATATCAAAACTTCCACCATTAATCGTAACGTTTGTTTCCGCTTGAATTCCATCAAGTCCCGCTACAATGTTTAACGTTCCACCATCAATCGTAATATAACCACGTGTTGGATCTTCGGCGTTACTTGATTGTAATCCATCTCCACCGGCATTAATGGTAAGGGTTCCATCTTCAATTTCAATTGAATCTTTTCCTTTTAATCCATCACCGACTGATGTTACGGTGATATTTCCATTTTTAATTTTCAAATCATCTTTGCTGACAATTCCATGATCGTAGTTTGCATTCACCACTAATGATCCTGTTCCTTTAATTTTTAGATCATCTTTACTGAATATTGCAGCATTAGGTTCATTATTGGTTGGATCTTCAAGAACATATGAATCGCTATCAGTGACGATGTTTTCTGTTCCTTCCACTAAGTTAATGATTGCATTTTTAGCATTTTTGACATAAATAGGTGCACTACTTGAGGAAGTAATCTCGACGCCATTTAATACTAGCTCGACATCTAACTCATCTGAACTATCTACAATGATTTGTCCATCAGTTAATGTTCCACTAATGTTATACGTTCCACCTGATGTAATTGTAATGGTATTTCCATCAATGCTCACGCCATTTCCTTCAACCGTTGTTTGATCTTGTTTTAACTGAATCGTCGCATTGGCTGACACTGTTGATTGAGTACTTAAACTTTGTGACGAGCTTGTCTCATCAGTTGCTTGAGTGTTCGTTATTGTATCGTTATTACTGTTTGATTGGCATGCTGATAACCCCATAGTTGCTAAGAAGGCAAGGAAAAGGGTTCCTTTATGTTTGTTATTTAATTTCATTTTGACTGTCTCCCTTCAAATATAAAGCTTTGACGATATTAAGTATAAAAGAGAAGTCTGAAGATAATCTTAAAAAATTTAAAGATGATTACTCCAAAACTTGGGCAACAGCGTATTTATTCAATGAGCGGTTCTTTATCCCTTCCTCTTTGAGGAAGTTAAAATATACTATAATGAGCAAGTTACAAGGAGGTAAATATATATGGCATACACGTACAAAGTCATGCATCTTGATCAAACGCAACACAATCTAAAGTATAAATATGGAACAAGCTTTACCCCAACAGAGATTACCTACCATCAAACCTCAAATAATGCTTCGGCATTAAATGAACGAAACTATTTGAATAATCGAACTGATAATGTGTACATTGGATTTCATATCGTCGTCGATGATCAAATGGCCATTGAATGCTTGCCACTCAATGTTCAAACATGGCATGCTGGAGATGGTTCAACAGGTGCAGGAAATATGAAGTCAATTGGGATTGAAATGGCCTATTCTACAAGTAGCGACATTAGTTTAAGAAATGCAGCCATTGAAAATGGTGCTAAAGTCATTGCATCGTTAATGAAAACTTACAATATTCCAATGGCAAAAGTCTTACCTCATCAAGCACGGAGTGGAAAACATTGCCCACATGATATTCTAGATCGCTATGGGAATGAGGTGTTTAGAGTCTTGATTCAAACAGAATATCAAAAATTAACTGAATCAACCACTACCCCAAGTACGCCCTTAACACCGGTTAATTTTTCGGTTGGAGACAGCGTTGAAGTTTTACAAACTATTTCTGGGTACTCGACATCTTTGGCAACTAAAGCTTCAACTTCTGTTAGTGCTGGAACTTACAAAGTTTATAAAGTAGCTTCTAATGGGCTACATGCTGTTAATATTTCAAAAACAGGGACGGTAGCGGGAGCTTGGGTTAATGCGACTGACCTAAAAAAAAACAATAAAAGTATAAGTGTTGGGAATCAAGTTCAGTTAAATACGGCTGCCTCAGGTTATAAGGCAGCTACTAGTTCTGTGGCATCGAGCCTTTTGGCTAGTGGGAAGTACATCGTCTTTAAAGTAAGTGACGGAAGTCCCCATTCAATCAATCTTTCGAAATCAGGAATTGCTCCTGGAGCTTGGGTTGATGAAACAAACGTAAGTTTTATTTCAACGCAATCCTTTAACCATGGAGATCAAGTTGAAGTGGTTAAACGAATTAATGGATACGGGACCTCAACGACAACCATCGCCACGACTTCTGTGAATGTCGGAACATACTATGTTTATAAATATGTTGAGGGGGCAACCCACGCACTAAACATCTCAAAATTAGCAACAACTCCTGGTTCATGGGTTAATATCAGTGATCTTATGCTCGTTTAATGTTTTAAAAGCGGCACATCCGATGAGGGATGGCCGCTTTTTCTCTTAGATTAAGTTTCACTCACCCTCACTTAATCTTCATCTGCTTTAGTACGACCTTCCCTTTTTTTAAATTTAAATACTTTGCTTATTCATTATTTTCGTTAATAAAAAAATCAGCCTTTTCAATAGGCTGATTTTTTTATTAAACAAGGGTATTAATCCATTTTTTTGAGCGAACTCTAAATATTCCAATGACCACTTTGACTATTTCTTCTAATTGAACAATCATCGCCACAATAAGTAATGGCGCGTTAAAGAGATTGACTGCAATAAAGGCTCCTAAAACCCCAACGGTCCATAAGATTCCGAGTTCAAGAATCATGGCATACTTTGTATCTCCTCCCGCTCTGAAGATCCCCACAATATTAATGATGTTAATGAAACGGAAGGTTAAGCCAAATGCAAAGATAACGAGGACTTGCCCCATTAATTTTAAGGTACTCGATTCAAAATTTTGATACATGGGTAAAATCAGTGGAATACAAGCAATAAGAATAAGGCTCGAAAGAATCCCTAAAACAACACCTGTTTTTAAGAAAAGGATAGCATGATCATATGTTTTATCCTTTTCACCCGCACCTAGTTGTTTTCCAAGCATCACGGTTGAAGCATTTCCAACGCCAATAGCAGCAATGAAGAAAATATTGAAAATTGAGGTCACAATATTCATGATTGAAATCGACTCAACATTAATCTGACCATAAATGACTAAATAGGCCGTTGTCCCTAGTCCCCAGAAACACTCATTGATGACAACAGGTAAACTAGTAGTGATTAGCTTTGAAATTAATTCTTTGTTAAATGAAAGTAAGACTGAAAGTTTTGGATTCATCGTCTCAGTTTTAAAGTAAGCAAAGAACATGATGAGGATAAACTCAACGATACGAGAAACAAGTGTTGCAATCGCGGCTCCAATTACACCAAGTTGCGGTAATCCAAATGCACCGAAGATGAGTAAGTAGTTTAAGATGGTATTGAGCGTCAATGCTATGATTGAGGCGATCATCGAAAATTTTGGTTTTTCCACGGCTCTTAGGCCCATGCTATATCCAAATGATAAAATCATAAATGGATAGCTTAAACAAGCAATTTTTAAATACTGTGCCCCAAGCGATTGAACCGCAACATCCGGCGTGAAAATACTAATAATCTTTTCAGGAATAAAGAAGGCTAATCCGCCGAAAATGATGGATAAGATTCCTCCTAGTACTAAGGTAAATCCAAGTAAGCGATGAATACTTTTAACATCTTTTTTTCCCCAGTACTGAGCGAAGTAAACCATTCCTCCACTATAAATTCCAAACATAATCATATTTAGTAAGAAATAATATTGATTTGAAACCCCAACAGCAGCTACGGCATCAACCCCGACTTTACCAACCATTAGCGTATCAACCATGTTTAAACTTGAGGTGACAAGCTGTTGCAAAGCAATTGGCAATGCAATGATCCACAAGTCTTTATAAAACGAGGCATTAGACTTAAAGTGGTCTTTAAACTTCATAACATAAACTCCTCCTATAAACATAAAAAATAGAGAAGTCCCGATTAATTTCTGTTAAAAGAAATTTTGATCGGGACTAGCATTAGCCTTAGTATCAACGTATTTTAATAACTTAGGATCTAGGTTATTAATGGCTAAAAAACAGAAGAAATATGTCATTTCTTCCATCCTCTATTGTTATAATCAATGTATCAAATCTCATGTTAAATGTCAACGTTTACGAATTAATCTTCGCTAGTTCAAAGCTTTTTCCTTCATCGAGTGCTTGATGATAGCCACTAATTTGTTTAATGGTCACAAGATTGCCTTTATTCATTTTCATTTCGGCATGTAACTCCCCTTCACTAATATACGTTGTCGGCACTCTTTTTCCATCAATAAACACCTGACTATCGCCATTGAATCCAGATCCTTTTATCACCAAGTGATGGTCTGTTTTCATAATCGAGTGAATGGTTAGTGGTTCAATTCCAAATTTTATTTCTTCTGTTTTATGCTGTGGAAAGACCGATGCTAATAATTGTTTTCCATAGATTAAATCATACTGAGCTAATTTTAAGTCTGACTGATAATGAAATGTTCCCTTCTCTAAATCATGAATCGCATTCATGATTCCCCCACGTATACCAACAGCATTTAAAATTTCTGTTGCAAGTTGATAAGCAGGTAGCTTTTGGTCATGAAAGGTAAATTCACTTGGATGTTTAACCATCACTGGAACCTCATAATGATCAAACGGATAAAATGTTTCATCATTAATGACAGGCAAATTTGGTAAATGGTCTGAAAATAAAATTAACGTGGTTGGAGTCTGACGTGTTTCTAAGTATTTTAGAAGACGCTTAATTTGATGATCTAGTCGATGTAGTTTGATGCAATAATCTTGTAATGATGCTCTCTCTTCTAATGATAAATCTCCTTCAATTTGAATATCGTGATGTTCATCATAACTCGTTTCATTATACGGTTGATGTGTGCCGGCTGAAATGGCGTATATAAAGCTCTTTTCAAATTGGGATATCGCTTTAATGATGTTATGGATTAAATGTTCGTCGTTCATTTGAGATAAATCGTGATTGACTTCAATGCCTGCCATGTATTCCAGGGGGACGAAGCGATCAAATCCTAAATGTTGATAGGCAATGTGTCGGTTATAAAAATTACCTTCATAGTTATGAATAGCAATGGTTTCAAAGCCAGATTGTGAGAAATGAGTGGCGAGAGATTCAATGTCAGTTGATTTTAAAATGCTATTATGTGGAATCTCACCCGGTCCAAAATAGTCAACATTCATGGATGTTAAGACTTCAAATTCAGTTTTACCGGTCCCTCCACCAAATGTGGGAACAATGAGTTTCCCAAACGGCTCAGTTTTCATTAGATGTCTGATAGTAGGGATTGGATCGATATTAATTGAAAGGTTTTGTAAGGTTAACGGATCAAAGAAGGATTCCATTTGTATCATGATCACATTATGATCTACACTTTGGGGATGATTTTTAAAATACGGCATCAAATCATGAGCCAGGTTGTTCATTTTTTCTTCACTGTAGGAGTCTGGTTTTCTATTTAAATAAGGATATAAGGAATCTGTAATGGAATAGGCAAACCCCATTTGCTCATATAACTCAACTTCTTCAGCGGGTTTTGGTAATTCTTTTTTCTCTGTTTTATAAAAGATATACCCAGCTAAAAAAACGTAGACTGTGCCCATGACGTATTGTAAGGTTGTTGTTTCGAATTGAATTTGAAATAAATCATAACCAATCCAAAATAAGAAGCCTAAAAGAATTAACACCATACTAATCACGAGTGGTGTGAAGTATTGAGAAGACAAACTTAAACCTTCTTTAATTAAAAAGATATCGGAAAACATAAGTGGATAGCCTCTTAATGTCGTGACGATGGTATTGGTGATGGATAATAATAACCAAAAAATAGTGACGATTGTAAAGACAAATACTTTACGTGTCACCATGAAGGATAAGGCTAAGGTTGAGGAGATAATGAGGACGTTTAAGATAAATTCTATTGGTGAGTGTTTCATGAAGTAGAGTGCTTTTTTAATGGATTTAAATTTGATGGTTTCTACCACGATGGTTAATAGAATTGAAAAAATGAGCCAAAAGCTTAATGATTGCATACTATTCCCCCCGAAGACATCTTTTACGATTTAAGATATCATATGTTTTCATGTCAGACAAGGGGACCTTTGTCGAGCAAACAAAAAAGAGCAAAAATTTGCTCTTTTCGTTATTAAAAGGCTAAATCGTATGTTTTATGAAAGCTTAAGACGATTCGCTTATAATCTTCATGTAAGAGATCGAGTGTTGCATTACTTAAAGAAGCGGGAAGCGGGAAAAAGGCTTGGCCAAGTCCACCGCATAATAAGGTATAAGATCTTCTTTTAGCTAGTTTATTATGCTCTAAATAAGATTCGAAACTTTCTTGTGAAATTAAATCTAAGATGGCACGTGCAAGTGGTGATTTCTTTGGTGTTAATTTCAGGTTATATTCGGCTTCTAAAAAGAAAGGAATGGCTTCCTTTGGTACCCCCTCTTTTCCTAAGAAAATTAAACTAGCTAGCAGTGCTGCCTCTTCTTGCTTTTTTTTATTATCTGTCATGATACGGGTACATCTTTTTGCTTCTTCTTTTGCCTCATCGATGGTGTTTGAGCTAAATCCAATGGGAATGGCTGCAATCTGTGTCCATTGACTTAATTGAATGTCTTTTTTTGTCTTTTTAGCGTGTGTCATAAAGTAATCAAAGCGATTGCGATAAAGGGTGTCACTTTCGGATTCTTGTCTTAAGTCTTCAAAGACAAGCTTGGATAATAAAACATCGGCTACCGCCATCATGATTGTAATGCCTTCACTGGAGTTTTTTTGATTTCGTAAGTTATCTCCAATTATGCAACCTAACATATAAGTTCCCCCAATCGATTCTTTTATCGCTTAATTGATACGATTATATCATATTTTAGAATTTTATAGTGATATAATTCCACGATTGAGGTGTAATTCCTGTGGTTAATGAATGATTTTGATGATTTTTCCGCGGACACGGCCCTCATCTAATCGAACTTGATTAATTCTGAAGGCTACCTTCATTCCTTCTTTGACATTAAAATAAGTTGGAACCGGACAAATCGCATCTAAATTTGGGGCGATATTGACAAAACATGCCCAAGATTTAACGTTACGAACAAGTCCATAAACGACGGTTTGGGGTTCAAAATCTTCAATGGTAATGCTTGATTGTGTTTCATATTTTTCAACAGCTTGAACATTAATTTTCATATTATCATTCACCTTTAATAACGAAACAAGAATCGTATCCCCTTCATGATAAATATCCCCCACGGTTGTGTAGTCATTTGAAAAGTCTTGATTACGTAAAATAACTGAAATGCCATCAATCATTAAGTAGGCACCAAAGTAGACAATTTTGGTAATCGTCGCCTCAAATGACTCTCCTTCTTTTAAGCGAGCAATAATGTCGTTTCGACGTTCTTCTTTTATTTCTTTACATGAAGCTAAGTAAACACGTCGTTGTTCGTCATAACTCATGATTTTAAATTGCACTTTCATCCCGATATAATGATTTAAGGTGCTTTTAATTTCATACAATTCGAGTTCTTGACGTGGAATAATGACACGATCCCCCTCAAAATCAAGCCATGCCACGTAATCATTTAATAAGATATCGAATTGAACTAATCGAATAATCCCTTCTAAAATTTCATGATTTGTTGCTAATGGATTGTGTGAAAAATCCTCCATTAATATATCCCCCCTATATGAATCCCCAAGATATGTTTGATATCTTCAACTGTCTTCACATTAAATAAGCTTTCTATCGAGAAAGCGTTTGTATTATCATTTTACCAATAATCTCACAAAAAAGATACTGTCTTTTCATACAATCTCAGCTTAATGTTTCTACAAGTTTCGGCATAAAAAGACCTGATGTCGTATTTTAACATTACCTTATTTCATATTTGGGTGGGTGCTGATTTTTAGATATAAAAATTCAAAGGAAGAGGATTCAGTCCTCACCCTTCTCCTTTAATGATTCAGAATTTTCTTTTTAAAAAACTAGAATTGAAAATTAGACATAAAAAAAGAACACCGAAGGCCATTTCGGTGTTCAACAAGTAAAAAGGATTGTATGATGAGGACATACAAAGTTTTTACTTGTAGTCCGCGAGATATAAGGTCGCGGGTAGAAACTAGTTAACCATATCTTAACAATTATACAAGTAAATTATAACTATTTGGAGTAGGAAATAAACTTAATTATTTCCGGACTTAAATAATAGCACGATTTAAAAATAGTTGCAAGAACTTTTTTTAAGAAAAGTCGAATATTGTCTGACGTTTTTTTGAAAAAAGCTAGGATCCGAGGATAATAGGATTAAAACTAGTTCCGGTTGATTGTAAAAACGAATGAGAATGAGGCTGTTTTCAATGCCACGACTTATCTCTAAGCTTGTGCTTTTTATTTGGTGAACACCTGCTGTATAGAGGGGAAATAACCCTTGATTTGGCCCAATTAATCCTCCCATCAGAGGAAACAGAAATTGTCTTCCATGGGCATGACTCGAAAAAACCAAATCAACGTCATAGGCCTCATACAGCTTTAAATATTCAGGTCGGTGTGACATTAAAATACTAAATGCATCCGGATTCACCTTCGCGTTCAAGGTTTCCTCCATTTCTTGGGTTTTCATTAAATTGGAATCATTGACACCGATTCATTCAATACGCGTCTTCCCTTTTGTAAGTACTATCTTGTTATTTCAAAGCAACACAACGCCTGCTTCCTGGATTTTCGATTCAAAATGGCATACTCATGATTCTCAAAAGGATAAAACGTCAACGTCATTAAACCTGGCATTATTCACTAAATCTCCCGTTATCATAATCAAATCCGGTTTGATTTTTTTTAATTGTTTGAGGACTTGCCCCTCTAAGGAACCGACCTCTTGAATAGGGGGATGTGAGATTTGGATGATCTTTAATTCATATCCGTCTTTTTCTCATGATAATGATTCTCGAATCTCACGATGTAAAGACCAAACATTATCCGAAAAGTTACTAAAAAGTGTGACGATTGTTTTAGTGTTTACATCATAGGAAGACATAAAACTAACGCCAGGATCACTTCCACAAAAATACGGAATGCTCTCCTCTGTTAACCAAATCCCATAGCCATAATGATCTTGATCATTTCCAGCTTGAACACGAAGCATCTCATCTGTCATCTCTTTTGATAAGAGGCGATACCCAAGCAACGCTTCCCAGAAGGCTTCAATATCATCTACCGTTGTAAAAGCACCTCCCGCCCCTGTTCCTTTTACATCAACGCTATAAATATTCGTCACATAGCGTTGCCGTTTTTCATCATACACATAATGATTGGCACAGTTTGCAGGTAGGCAATCTAGCTCATAGTAACCAGTAGAGGGCATCTGAGCGACGTTAAAGACATGCTGTTGTAAATACTCATCAAAAGACTGATGTGTGATGGCTTCAATGATTAAGCCAAGCACCACAAAGCCGGTATTATTGTATTGAAATTTCGCTCCCCGTGGATACATCATAGGTTTGTGAATAAACAAGGGGATTAAATCTTGAGATGACCTAATTTTATAGTTAGGATAATCTGTCCACAACTCATCGTAATCGCTCATAACTGACTCATCAAAGTAATCGGGAATTCCCGAGGTATGAGTCAATAATTCGCGGATCGTAATCGTTGTATCAATTTGTTGCCAATCAATCGTTAGAATCTGTCCGATGGTATCGTCAAAGTGAAGTTTTTTCTGTTCGATCAATTGTAAAATACCGACCGCAACAAAAACTTTACCCGCTGAGGCCGTCGCAAATTTAGTCTCACGTTGATTTTTTCGCTGATTGGCAACATCAGCATAGCCATAAGATTGTTTAAAAAGGATGCTTTTTTCTTTTTTGATTGAAATCGTCCCTCTAAAATTCATGTCAATCCTCCCTTAAAAAAAGAGAGCGAGTGCTCTCTTTATGCATATGGTGATAAATTAAAACAAGGTTGAAGTTCGGCTAAGAAATGTGCAATTAACTCGATAATTTGTTCAACGTCGTTTAAATGACAAACTTCACTTCCTGAATGCATGTAACGAAGTGGGATTGAGATGAGTGCTAATGGGACGCCATCATTTTGAAAATGAATACGATCTCCATCAGTTCCCGTACGTCCGGGTGCCATCTCAAATTGAATCGGCATATTTAAACGGTTGGCGATATTAATCAGGGCATCATTTAGGTGGTTATTAATGATGGATCCATGACATAAAACCGGTCCACCACCGAGTTTAATTTCACCCGTTACTTCCGGATTGGTTCCTGGATAATCGGTTGCAAACGTTACATCGACGATTAAAGCCAGGGCTGGTTTTACCCTTTTAGCTGCCCATACCGCTCCACGCATCGTCGTTTCTTCACCAACTGTGGTGGCACTGTAGACTCCAACGCGTGTTCCTAACTCTTTTGCACGACGCAGTGCTTCAATCACAATAAAAGCCCCTAACCGATTATCAAGTGCTCGTCCGGCTAAGTTGTTGTTTAATAACTCAAGATAATCTGTATCTGCTACAACATAATCACCAGGCGCAATCACTTTAAGTGCTTCTTCTTTTGAAGTTGCGCCTAAATCAATAAATAAGTCTTTTGTTTCTAATGACTTATTTTTAAGAAGGTCATTATTATATCCGACGACTCCACCGATAATGCCATTTTTGGTCAGAATGCGAACTTTTTGTCCGAGATATAAAGCCGGACGAATTCCGCCTACGTTTGTTACTTTAGCTAATCCGTCTGATGTAATCATCGTAATCATCATCCCGATTTCATCGACATGGCCGGCAAGTAAGACTTTAAAGTCATGGTCTTTATTTAAGATGCTCATAACGTTTCCTGTGGTATCCGTTTCAAAACCATCTACGGTGTCTTGCATGTAAGACATAATTTTTTTCTGTAACTCGAATTCTTTGCCAGATGGTGAAGCCGTTTGAATCATTTCATATAAAAAGTGTTTATTCATCATACATCTCCTATTCTAAACGCCTACTTTAAAGCTTCATAATCATCATACTCTACCAGCCCTTTCATGGTGGTTAAAGCCCCCTCTTCTAATTCTTTAACCATTAGACACTCGATGGCAGGTAAATGAACGCTTTTTCCAGGCATAATCCCGTAGTTAACTGCTGTTTGAAATCCTCTTGAACGATAATTTTGTGGATTTCCCTCCACAATCACGGCTTTAAATCCCATTTCTTTGGCTTTAACAAATCCGTATTCAATTAACTCTTTTGAAATATGTTGTCGTTGAAATGACGTTTTCACAGCAACGGGTGCCAAAATTAATAATTCCTGTTCATATTGTCCTTGTAACTGAAATCTTGAAAACATGGCATATCCAATAAGATTATCCTTTGAATCAAGAGCGATTAATTCTAGTTCAGGGATATGGTAACGTTTATGCCTAATTTCTTCGACTAATAATCGAACCATTTTTCCTTCTTCTTCATCATTAGCCTCTGTAAAGACCGTCTCAACTAAATCTAATGAACACGTTAAATAGGCTTCACTGATGGGTTTGATTGTTCTTTTCAAAGATGGGCCCTCCCCTATTTAATTTCCCAAACGATGGTAACCGTGTCACTCGCACTGACATTATCTGGTTGAATATCGATAGCTGCAGCTGAATAAGCAACGCTTTCTTCTAACATCATCTCACGATTTCTATAGACGATATTGCTCCAATCGTAGGTAATGGCTAATATATCATCAAGTCTGACTCCCGCTGCCAAAGCTAAAATATTGGCTTTTTGAGTCGCATCTGCAACCGCATCTTGTAGCAAGAGTTCTTTTAGTTTGGTATCGTCTGTTAATAAAAAGTGGATGGATAGTTCAGGATTGGCTTCACATGCACTGAGTTGTTCTAAAATCATAGCTAAACGATGGGTATCGATTGGGAAACTGAGCTTTAAGTTGTTTCTGACACTGTATCCTTTAAAGACACGAATGTATTCACCTTCTTCGTTTTTGACGCTTTCATAATCAGTATTTACGGAAAAGTTTGTCGTCACTAAATCAGATTTGCTAAATCCAACGTTAGCTAAACACGAACGAAGTTGTTCAAGTCGTGTTCCGGCTAAATTAATCGTTTCATCATAATTTTCTGCTTTCGATTCTAAGTCAAAATCAAGTTGAATGGTATCCGGTGGTAACGAGGCTTGCCCCGTCCCTTTTACGGTTAGTGTTCGTTGCTCCACTTTAATCCCCCCCTGAATCTCAATTTGTTCCTATTATAACACGTTATGGAATAATTTAACATAAAAAGTGATACCTCATTGAATCGAGATATCACGTCTGTTTTAAATGGCTTGATCATCATCAAGTGAATCATTTAGATATTTTTCTTCGAGATAATAACTTCCCCAAGTTACCTCGATTTGAAGATTTGGACATTTGCAAGCAAGCATTGCTGGAATGGGATTAAAGGCTTTCATGAGCTCAGGAAAGATTCCGTCTTGATAATCCTCTACCTTATTCGTGCATAGCGTGCCATTTGTTAAAGGATGTGTTCCGTAATAAACCATATAGTTGACTTGGTAATTTAATTCTTTGAGATTCCAACGATAAAAAGCTTTAATTTGATGCTTAAGATTGGTACTAGAAAACTGCCATGAATCTTCTGCAAGGTTAAAATCGGTTAAAGATAACTTAGAAGCGGGAATATTTTTTCCAAAACCTGACTTTAATTGATATTCTTGCGTACATTTTAACCATTGAATATACGTTTCAATTTCTTCTTTTGGACCTTTGACGCTTACTCTGACATTATTCTCAACCTCACACATCTCACATCACTCCTCAAACATGAAGAAACCCTTTTTCTAGATTATACCATATAAAACTTTTTATTAAAGCGCTTTTATTGTAAAATAAAAAAATAACTAGTGATTGATAAAAGATTTCTTATACTATATTGTATGCTTTTAATTTAAATTTGAATCTTATTTTGTGAAAAAATTCTAATAAGAAACAAACTAAATAAAGGCTCCTTCAAAAAGCAAGAGGTGATAAAAAAAGCCCAAGTTGGATGGAAACTAGGACTTTTAATAGGTCATTCTTTACATGATATTCATCGAGATGAGTCTTTAGTCTTCATTCTTAGGCACGTCGAGATGAAAAATCCCGATTTTTTTGTAATTCTCAATTTTATATTGAATCATCTCGAGACTGCCATTTAATTTTGCGATTTCTGATGGAGTGCAGCCCAAATCGCAGAAGCAATCAGTATTATTGAGGCTAAGGGACTTCGACCTCTTTCAGTGATACAACCTCAGTATCATATGCTCGACCGTTACATCGAAGATGAAATCATGGATCTTTGTGAACGATACGGTATTGGAATTGTGCCTTTCAGTCCGCTAGCTCAAGGTTTATTAACGGGGAAATATCGTAAAAGTGAGCCTATTCCTCAGGATTCGCGTGCAACGCTTAAATATAATCAAGTAAATGCTATGTTAACAGACGATAACTTAGAAAAAGTTGAAGCTCTTCTTCAAATCGCTCATGAACTCAGTATTTCCTTACCCGTCTTATCTCTGGCTTGGATTCTACGACGTCTATGTATTAGTGGAGTGATTACTGGGGCTTCAAAACCAGAACAAATTGAGAAAAATGTCCAAGCTAGCGCCATCACACTATCAGAGGATCTATTAAATCGAATCGATCATATCATCGGCTATACCCCATTGATTAGAAGAATTGGATAAAATAATTCATCAGTTAAAGAGACACCTTGGGTCTTAGGATAAGGTGACATTAATCTCCTTTTGATAGAACATCCAAGAGACTATATTAGATCAAAAATCTCATTTAAAGATAAAAGGGAAACTATCCATTCTGACGGTTTCCCTTTTATCTTTTTTATTTAGCTGTTTAATCGTTTGTCTAAATGACGTTTATAAATGGGGCTGTTTTCATAGAAAAAGGTAAACCAACCGTAATTGAGGAAGAATAAAAACCAAAGGTATTCTTCTGTTACAAACCCTTTTAACCCAATTAATGCAAGTAGCCCTAGAAAACCAAGGTATTTATGTTTGCTATAAATCATTCCAATTCCCCTCTCCTCGTTCTTACTTTTATTATATGTGAACGGGGAGAGGATAATCTCTTTTTATAGCTTAATTGAATATTTTAACTCCGGTCTTCCGACATTTCCAGTCGTTGCTTGAACATGTAATTTATCTTGACTCTCTAAGTAATCCATATATTTTTTGATGGTGACATTGCTGATTTTTGTTTCATTAGCAATCTCGCGTAACGTCCAAATGCGATCGGGATGTTCTTTTAAAAAGAGTGTAATTTTTTCTAGGGTTCGTTTATTTAATCCTTTCGGTAACTCTTCAACCTGTTGAGACAATGAAGCTTTCATAAAAGCATCGATTTCTTTTTGTGTCATTGATTTTTGATTTAACAGTAACCCTTTTTTACTTTGATATTTTTTATAAGCTTCTTCAAATCGAATAGATTCAAAAGGTTTAACTAAGTAATCAATCGCTCCATAGGCAAATGCTTGTTTAAGTTCCATTGAACTATTAGCAGCAGTGACCATAATGACATCCACCGTATATTCTTTTTCACGTATTGTTTTAAGAATCTCTAGACCGCTTTTTTTCGGAAGAAAGACATCCATAATAATGAGGTCAATTTTTTGTGCTTCTAAGTAGGATAAGACCTCTTCTTCATACATAACAGGACCAAAGATTTCTATCTGTCTAAATTGTTGTAAATAACGTTTATTAATTAAGGCAACCATTGGGTCATCTTCTACAATTAATACTTTATCCATCATACTCTCCCTTATTAATCATAATTACGAATATTTTTTCTTCATCAAAATCTTCAATTTCAATTGTACCATGATATAATTCAACTCGATTTTTGACAAGAAAAAGACCGATACCACGATGTTCACCCTTCGTAGAAATACCGGATTCAAATAGTTTATCTTTAAACGCTGGATTAATTTTTTCACCGTTATCTCTCACTTGAATTTCAAGGGAAGTCTCATCCTCGTACAACGAAATTTCGACTTTTTTCGAAGAGGTTTCTAAAGAGGAACACGCCTCAAAGGCATTTTCGAGTAAATTTCCAATAATGGTCACCAGATCATAAGCCGTAATGCGTTGATGAGTGGGATATAAAAAGGACTCTTCGGTTAAGGTAAACTCGATTTGACGTTCTTTCGCAACTAATGACCGACTCATAAGTAAAGCTCTAATCAGAGGATCCTCAATCGAATGAAACTTCACTTCAGTTTCCGCCCGAGTTTGTTGAAGGGTTAAAATATATGATTTTGCCTCCTCCACTTTATCGAGTTGAATTAAACCCAAGATGACATGTAAATTATTCTTGAATTCATGAATGGTCACTCTTAAATTTTTAATGACTTCATCAATCCCAGTGATTTCTTTTGCGATATCGTGGATATTGTTTCGATCCATTAACGTAATGACGCTTCCTAAGTATACTTCATTTTGAAAGAGATGATGAAGATTTATAAAGAGTCTTTTATCTTGGATAATGAATTCTTTCATCGTAAAGTCGGTATAAGAATCGATGTAAGGGTCTAGACGTTGAATTAAGCTAGTGACATTAAAATCTGGAATCATCATATTACAACGGTTATTGAGTTCAATCACGTGTTGCGAAGCATCTAAGGCGATAATACCATCTGCTACACTTTCAATGATAATCTTTTTTTGACGGTATAGCCTTGCAATTTCTTCAGGCTCCATATTAAGCATGCGTTTTTGAATGCTTGATGAAAAGAATTTAGCCCCAATTCCTGCCAATCCAATCACGCTTAGACAAAGTAAAACATAATTACGCATGATGTCGGTATTAGCCACCGTGATATCACGATAATATTTTCCAACCATGACAAAACCGATTTGCTGTTGTTCATCAAAAATAGGCTCAAACCATCTGAGCGTCTTCCCTTGAGATCCCTCCATAATAGAAAAGTATCTTTCACCAGTGGCTAATACTTTTTGTTTATCAGAGCCGACATAGACTTGGCCAATTTGACTTTCATCTAAGTGGGAGTATTTGATTCCATTCATATCTGCTACGACGATTAAATCCACATTATTCAAGTTTTCAATAAAATCTAACGTATACTTTTGAATGCTACCATCATTGTCATGAGTGATTAATTTCTCTTTAATGAGGACACTATGTGCCATACTAAATCCAGTTTCTTGAAGAGACATTTTGATCTTTTCATCAAAGTCGTGTAACTTAGAATTAAGAAAAATAAGATATGAAATAATTAAGGGAATGGACGTTATACTAAGTGTCCATAAAATGATTTTAGTTTTAAACGTTCATTGCTTTTTCATGACATCATCACACTCGCTATGAAATTTTATCTTTTATTATCCTTTGAGGATTCAGACTTTAATATTCACAAAAAAAAGCATATTGTCACATCACGTGTGACAATATACTTTGAATGATTAGGCAATGCTATTTTTGCATGTTCCTTCATTTAAATAATCTCTTAAATTCTCATAAGAATATTCGATCATGTTTGTTAACGCCTCATCGGTATATGATCCGATATGTGGTGTCACTAAAATACGAGGATAAAGGTCAATTAATTTTTGGAATGAAGGATTTTCTAAAGCAGCGCCTTTGAAATCTTTAAAGAAGACAGCAGATTCCCCTTCTAAAACATCCGTACCAAATCCACCTAATTTATTAGATTCAACTGCTTTGATAATCGCATCGATATCTTGAATCTCACCACGAGCCGTATTAATTAAAATGGCTCCATCTTTCATTTTAGCGATAAACTCTTCATTAATCATATGATAGTTTACCCCTTTAATATATGGCATATGAACTGAGATCACATCAGACTCTGCTAAGACGGCATCTAAATCTTTAAATTCAACGATTTCTTTTGCCACGTCACTTTGGAACACATCATAAGCAATCACATTAGCTCCTAACCCTTTGAATAATTGAGCTGTCGTTAAACCGATTTTTCCTGCTCCAATAATTCCTACGGTACAGTTACGAACCTCTTTACTGAACATGAATGGATCAATCGTAAAGTTTGTTTGACTTGTACGATTAACCGTATATGCTGTATGACGTAATAACATCATTGATAAAGAAACAGCTAACTCACTAATAGCATTTGGTGAGTAACCTGGCACGCGAGCACATTTTAACTCTAAGTCTTTAACCGCATCTAAATCAACATGATCAAATCCTACCGTACGAGTTAAGAGGTATTCTAATCCATTTGCTTTTAATAATTCTAAGTTTTGACGATCTGCTTTACAGTTCCCGCGAACCATGATTGCTTCAGCTCCAATGGCTTCTTTCACATTTTCATGATTTAGTCCAAGTGTTACTAATTTAAGATCATATCCAAATTTTTTATTGATTTCATGGAAGAAAGGAACTTCAGTTTCTCGTACTCCATAACATACTAATTTAGTCATTTTCATCTTCTCCTTTTTGGGTATTAAGGTTAAATAATCAAATCTCTCTTAGAATAATCCTAGTGTTTTAATTAGCTCTAACACCACGATCCAAATTGGCATGGCGATAACGGCAACGACTGTTGATAGTAATGAACAGTTTGAGGTAAATAATGCTTCACGGTCATAGTTAATGGCATAGGCTGCTGCGACTGTTGCTGTTGGTGCTGCCATCATGATGACTGTTGTTGCCATCCCTTCAAATGAAACTGGAAGAATTCCAAATTGATTGACAAGAACTAATAAAACTAAGTTAATGACTGGAATGAATAAAACTTTAATGAAACTATATCCCCATGCATCTTTTTGAGAGATAGCATCTTTGAATGGAACTTCTGCTAAAGTGGCCCCAATTGAAATCCAAGCAAGTGGTGACGCTAATGCTTTTAAATAATCTAGTGCTTTATAGAACCAAGGTAACGTTTGATCAAGACGTAAGAAGGCATATTGTTTAACCTCTCCGTTCACTGTGACGTTAACTTGAGGCAGCATGTCTTGGCATAACCAGATAAATAATCCGAAGAAGGTTGCTAAGATAATTGGATTTAAGAAGATTTCTTTCATATTTTTCTTGAAGTTTTCTTTATCCATTTTTGTTCCTGACATTTTAATAAAAGCGTAAGAGTATAAGAATACTCGGTAAGCAATATTAAAGATGTTAGAATACATTGTTCCAACGGCTCCGTAAACTGCGGTTACAATCGGTGTTCCGAAGAAAGTCGTCGAACCAAAGATTGTTAAAACGCGATAAACATCTTGCTTATCCCCTTTAACTTTTGCAAACATGATTTTTGTTAATGGAATTAAGATTAGATAAATGGCAAATCCCCATACTAACATGCTCATCCCTTGTTTCAATTGTTCACCGTTGATATCTTTCATAAAAGAAGTGAAGGCTAACGCGGGTAAAGAGACAGTTAAGACAACCTTTGTTAACATTTTAGAAGCGGTTGAATTAATCATGTTTCGTTTTCGTAAATAAAATCCTAAAAGGATAATTGAAACTGATGAGAAAATAGCACCTAAAATGGCGTTATCGCTTAATGTGCTTTTGATGATTTCTAACATACGTCTACTCCTTTATATATCGTTTTACTTTTTAAGCCTTTGTTTATTTGCTCACAAACATTGTATAAGTTTCGACAAGGTTCTACAATTTGTTGAAGTTTTTTAATAATTATTGAAGTTATTTAAGTGAATTTTTTAACAATCTGATGTATAATTTGTTTTTTTTATAGTCTACATTCATAAAAAAATCCCTTCTGACTTACCATCAGAAGGGATTTTTAATTCAATGCAACCACTGCATAACAGATTTGATAATCTTGATTAACGTTTTTAAATTGTTCAATTTCAAACAAAGGATTCATGAGATACTCATTAATTGGATCTTCAATATCTGCTAAATCGATTAAACTTAACTCAAAGGGAGTAAAAAGGTATAATTTAAGCCTTTGTGCTGTTTCAATTTGTGAGAGTTGATTTAATGTTTGGGTGACAATAGTCGAGACTAATTCAGTTTCTGTCGTCTCACCCGTAAGCAAAAATAGACTGGAATGGTGACTTTTTAACGTTGATAACAGGTTGCTTTGATTTAATAAGTAAATCAAAAGATTTAAATTCAATTTCTTTGAAGACGTTAGCTCTTCAAACTTAATAATAGTTGGAAAAATGGATAAATGCTCTGATAAATGACCGGTAAAGATTAAAATATCTTTAGTTTGAAGTATGGAATAGATTCGCTGTTCGAGCTCAAATGTGATTTCTTTTAATAATAGGATCCGTTGAGTCGCTTTTGATAACGGCAGATTTGAAATTTCACTTAAGCAGTTTAAATCGAGATAAATCAGTTCAATGAAGTGATCAGCAATCCGATAATATCGCTTTTTCTCTTGTTTTATTTCTTTTGTGACGAACATTTCAGTTGCCTTAATGGTTAACTCCTCTTCTTTAATAAAGGAAATAATTTGAATTTTATTCATCTGTCTCACCCTAATTCATCAAATGATATCCATATTTTAACACGAAATACACATTCGTGCTCACTTTGAATGAAATATAGTGAAACAATTGGTTTGAAGGACAAAAATGAGAAAAGAAAGATTCTTTTAAATATGAGAAGACAAATGACAGGAAGAGATTAGATTATTTTAGCGAAACAGTGAAAAAGTGCCCGATTTCCTCGGAATTATCTTAAAAATATTAACTTTTCTCTCACATGATTTTAGATTAGTTATTTCAGGTGATTATACTCTTCATCGCTCACAGGTTCACACCATTCATTTGAGCTACCTTCTGCGGGAATTTCGACTGCAAGGTGAGAGAACCAACTATCGGGTGCTGCGCCGTGCCAATGTTTAACTCCGGCTGGGATTTGGATCACGTCGCCAGGATGCAATTCTCTTGGGGCTTCACCAAATGCTTGATAATAGCCACGTCCCGATGTGACTAATAGAATTTGCCCTCCTTTATGATGAATGTGCCAATTATTACGACATCCTGGTTCAAAGGTCACATTTCCAATAGGAACCCCTTCTGTTGTTAGCATGTTTAAATAGGCTTTGCCAATAAAATATTGACTAAACATTTCGGGAAGTGGATTTCCCATTTCAAAAATCATGTTATCTTGATTCATTTAAATGCCTCCTTTTATTTTGACGCTTGTTGGATACAGCGAATCGCATTTAAACTTCGTGGATATCCAATGAACGGTAAACAGACTGAGACAATATCAATTAGAAATAGTTTATCATTTCCAATCCTCATATTTGCAACAGCATGGCTCGTTAATTGAGGTTCACAACCTCCAAGGGCTGCTAAAAAACAGAAGGTCAGCATTTCACGTTGTTTTAAATCTAAGACACGTCGTGTGTAATAATCTCCAAAGCAGTTAGTTGCTAACCAGTAATTGATATGTTTCGTTTCCGCGGGTCCTGATTTGTAAAATTCAGACATATGATTGCCGAAAATCTCAACTTGTGCTTCAATTCCTTTTTATAGGCGGGTTTTAGGTGTTGTTGTCTTTGCACTTGCTAAAGGTAATGAAATATTTGAAAGCTCGAATATTTCATTTGTGGCATGTAAAAATGGATAAACACGCCCCATTCCAACATAGGGTACGGCTTGATACACGATTTCTTTGACGACTTCAGGCGTCACACCTAAATTTAAGGCTGCCAATAGCATAATTTTAAATTCATCAATCGCATGGCATCCAATTAATGAAGCCAATATAGCCATCATCCGTGTCTGATCATCTAATTTCGTTTGATTGATCACCTCATCGAAGGCAAAGTTATTAAAAATCTCTACCAAGTCTGCATCTGTTTTAGCTAGATTAGATTCGAAATTTGGAAACATTTTTTCATGATATTCTTTGGCAAAGTCTGAAATAGCCATCTTATTTCCTCCTATACCCATCTGCGTAGTAAGTCATCACAAGTTGAAACGTTTGAACCGATAATTGCTAAACCTTTTTCAAGATAAGCATCCTGACAAATTTGAATTAAATCGGATTCACTATGCCCCATTCCACTACCTTCGTGTGTACAAAAAGGTTTGATATGTTTATCTTTTAAGTTTTGTTCCTCTAAAAAGGTAAACACATGCATCGGCATCGTCCCCCAATAATTTGGGTAGCCAATATAAATCGTCTCATATCCTTCAAGATTTGGAAGCGGTGTTGCAATTAGGGGGCGCTTATTTTCATTTAAATCTTGTTTCGCCTGTTGAATACACGTATCGTAATCATCAGCATACGGTATGACTGGTTTGATTTCATATAAATCGCCTCCGATGAGGTTTTGAATTTTTTTTGCTACGATTTTAGTATTTCCTTTTTCTAAATGGCGAATTTGTCCCGCGACATAGTTTTCACCTTTACGTGAAAAATACGCAATTAATGTTTTCCCCATCATTCATTCCTCCTCTAGTATCCTATCAATCTATAACCTTATCTGATGAATAGGATATGATTACTGTAACACTTGGAGTAAACTTCAATGCAAGACCTAAAATAAACAATAATTAAACATATCCTATCTTTATGCTAGTCATGGCTGGCTTAAGTTTTTTATCGTCTATGGAAATAAGAGGCTGTTACTCCTCTAGCAAACCATTGACGTTTAAAATGTTTTTAATAGACGTTTGACTTGGAGAAACACCAGTCGCGTCGATTGGCTTTTGAATGGATGATCATGAAGAAAGATTAAGAAGTAAGGTCTTGATACAAGATCATGATCTCATTCATTTAGGCTTTTCCTCTTTCTCTTCTTAAATGGCTCCCACAATTTTATGAGGCTGATATAATTCTTCTAAATAAGCGATATCGTGATGAGTTAACTTTACGTTAAAGGCTCCGACTGCATCATCAAAGTATTTTTCTTTTGTGGCACCGATAATGGGTGATGCGACACCTTTTGCTAGTTGCCAAGCAAGCGCAATTTGAGTCATACTTGCTTCATGTTGTTGTGCAAGTTCATGGACACGTAGGACAATTTCATGATCTTTTTCTGCAGTCGAATCATATTTTGAAACAGCTATTTTATCAGTTTGACTACGCAAGCTGTCGCTTTTCCACTCTAAACGACTTAATCTTCCCGCTGCCAGTGGACTATACGGTGTGAGTGAAACATTCATCTGCTTACAAATTGGAATTAGTTCATGTTCATCTTCTCGGTAGAGTAAATTGTAATGATTTTGCATCGATTGAAATTTTGCCCAGTTATTTTTTTCTGCTACAAGTTGTAAGTTATGAAATTGATAGCCATACATGGCAGAAGCGCCAATAGCACGCACTTTACCTGATGTTACAAGTTCATTTAAAGCTTCCATTGTTTCTTCCATTGGTGTTTCATAATCAAAACGATGAATGAGATATAAATCTAAATAATCAGTGCCTAAACGTTTTAATGTGCCGTCAATTTCACGGTGAATGGCCTCTTTCTTCAAGTGCCCCTCATTAAAATAAACTTTTGAGGCTAAGACAACTTGATCACGTGGGACATTATGTTTGATGGCACATCCGAGATATTCCTCGCTTGTTCCGGCAGAATAAACATTTGCTGTATCAAAGAAATTAATTCCTAAATCGAGTGCACGCTTCACCAAGTTTTCACTTTCTTCTTTATTTAACGTCCACGAATGAAAATTAGTATTGGAATCCCCAAAACTCATGCATCCTGCACAAAGACGTGAAATCGTAATATCGGTAGTTCCTAATTTTGTATATTCCATTATCGTTTTCCTCCCATTTGTCTTTTTGTGTTTCTAAGTGGATTATACGTCTTGGAGTTCACTTCAAGTCAAGCTATCAAGTGAACTTTAGTTGAGCTTTTCTCATCGTTTTTTCTAAATTGACTTTATTCAGTTCATGAACTCCTCATGATGAAATGTTTTCTGTGACAAGTTACCGCATGAAATGAATGATTCTGGTTTGATTTTTAAATAGAGATCATTGTTATTTAATGAAGGGAGATTTTGAATTTGTTGACAACTCAACAAGTTCGTGTTAAATTTTTGTTTGTTGATAAATCAACAAATTTGTTTAGTTGAATTGAAAGGAAATAACGATGAAAAAATTATTTGTAGTCACAAATGTTATCATGCTAACGTTTATATTGATTTTTGATATGTTTTACATGGCTAGTAACGGATTATTAGTTAAGGCGATTGCCAGTCTTCTGTTTGTTGTCACAGGACTAATTAATCTGATGTATTGCATTAAAAATAAGGAGAATTTAAAATTTCCAATCTGGATGATCATTGCGTTAACGATTGCGATGTTAGGAGATATTCTCATTAACCTTAATTTCTATTTGGGAACCATCGTCTTTGGACTAGGTCATGTTTTTTATTTTGCCTCTTATTGTATGTTAGATAAAATGAACCGTAAAGATTTCCTATGGGGGATGATGATTTCACTCATTTCCTTAATGGTGATTTTCTTTACTCCATTTTTGAATTTTGGAGGGGCTTTAATGCAAGGTGTTTGTGGTGTCTACGCGGTCATCATTTCATTTATGTTAGGTAAAGCCATTTCAAATTCACTTCGACAAACGAACATGACAAATCTTATCATTGTAATCGGAAGTCTTTTATTCTTCATTTCAGATTTCATGCTCATGTTAAAGTCATTTGCAGATCTTCCAGTAGCCGGTTATTTATGTCTTGGGACCTATTATCCGGCACAGTTTTTACTTGCATTTTCTCTATTTGTTTATCCTTCTACTTCTATGAAGTTCTTAAATCACAAAAAAGGGACGATGTCTTTACAAACGTCTTATCAAAAGTTAAAGGTAGGATATGATTATGATTGATCTGATTGAACGATTCGAGGCATTTACAACATCTGTCACCAAGGCGTATAAGTGTATCCAAAAAATCAAGCTTACTGAAACAGAACGTATGGGATTAAAAGCTAGCCATGTGATGTATCTCTACTATCTCGGTAAAAATCCAGAAGGACTAACAGCGACTCAGCTATGTAAACTTTGTATAGAAGATAAGGCGGCTGTCTCAAGAACGATGGTGGACTTAACTGAAAAAGGATTAGTCAAGCCGGTTGAGATCAATTCAGGACGCAAATATCGTACCAAAATGGTGCTAACAGCAGAAGGTAATGAGATAAATAAACAATTGAATCAGGTGATAGCAGAGGCTGTTAGCCAAGCTTCTAGTAACCTTAGCGAGACTGAACGTGAACATTTCTATCACGTATTCTTCCAGATTACAGATCATCTTGAAATGATTTGTGATTCATTACAACAGAAATAAATGGCCTAAAAAACAGCTCCAAATGGAGCTGTTTTTTTTTATTTTAGCCTATCATTTAATGACATGTTTGATATGACGATTAAAACCAATCTGAGCGATACCAATCTGTTATAGACACTTTTTCATCCAGTGTCCTAATTTTTTCTAGTTCATCCTTTGATAGGTTAAAGTCAAAAATAGAAAGATTCTCTTTCAATCTGTGTTCACTGGTTGTTTTTGGAATGGCTGATACCCCATTCTGGATTAGAAAACGGAGTGCAATCTGTGCCGGTGTTTTATGATATTGCTCTGCGAGTTCTACAAGAATCGGTTCGTTGAGTAAATTCTTTTTCCCATTAGCCAAAGGACTCCATGCTTGCATCTTAGTTCCATGCTTTTCAAGTTCTACTTGTAACTCATGTTGTGTGAAATAAACATGGGACTCCATTTGATTGACAGCTGGAATCACGCCACACGTTTCAATAAATTCACGGTAGCACTTCTGATTAAAATTTGAAATTCCAATGGCTCTTGCTTTTCCACTTTGATAGGCTTCTTTGATCGCTTGATACATCTCATACGATTCAACATAAGGTTCATGAAATAACAATAGATCAACATAATCAAGTTGTAATTTTTTTAATGAATCGTCAATATCTCTTTTCGCTTTTTCATAACTATTGCTACTACGACATAGCTTTGTGGTGATAAATAGCTCGTTTCTGTCAATACCACTTTTGATAATCGCTTGTCCGACTGTCTCTTCATTATGATACATTCTTGCTGTATCAATTAAGCGATAGCCGACTTCAATCGCCTTCTTGATAACTTCAATCCCGCTATCTCCCTGTAGATTAACGGTTCCAAGTCCTAATAGTGGCATTCGTACTCCATTATTTAGCTCAATATATTCCATGACTCTCTCCTTTTCATCTATCCATTAAAGCACTTATCAGACATTAACATTATGTCCTACAAGTGCGAATCATTACATACTTTCTTTAAAAATAGTTGAAATTTCTTCAGGTGTTAGCGTTTTGTATCCACCTGGAAGAATAATTGTTGAATGAACAAGTCCTTCTAGCATCTCGTCTGTCACACCAAGATCCGTGATATTCATCACTAGACCAAGTTCTTTCATCCAGTTTTCCATTGCATTAAGTCCTTCTGCTGCGACTTGTTCCTTTGTTTTTCCTTCTACTTTAACATCCCACACGTTAGTCGCAAATCTGACAAACTTATCGAGTCCATATGGCATGATATATCGATAATAGGCTAAAGATACAGCTGATAACGTCATTCCATGAGTGGCATCGGTATAAGCCCCAACCGCTTGCCCAAGCATATGAACCATCCAGTCGGTTGATTTTCCTTTAGCCACTAACGTATTGAGTGCCCATGTTGACGTCCACATAATGTTACTTCTTGCTTCGTAATTATTTGGATCTTGAATGGCGATACGACTTGAATGAATTAACGATTTCATTAAACCTTCACTGATATAATCACTTGTATTGTCATCAGCTCCTGAGAAATACTGTTCACAAATATGATTCATAATATCATAGAAACCTGCCACCATTTGTGTTTTTGGAAGTGTTAAGGTATAGTTTGGATTTAAGATTGAGAATTTCGGATTAACATTTTCACCAAAGACATGACCAATCTTTAGTTTTTGTTCATGATTTGTAATAACAGTTCCACCATTCATTTCAGAACCTGTTCCAACCATTGTTAAAACGCATCCAACCGGTACGATTTCACAGCTCACATCTTCAAAACGGATAAAGTATTTATCCCATGGATCTTCATCACAGTGAATCGAAACCGAGACCGCTTTGGCATAGTCACATACTGAACCCCCACCGACAGCTAAAATTAAATCTACTTTATGATCTCTTGTGATGGCTACACCCTCGCGAAGTTTTTCAATCGTTGGATTTGGCATAACCCCTGGTATTTCTGCAATATTTTTTCCACTATCCTTTAAAATATTAATGACCTCATCATAAATACCATTTTTCTTAATTGATCCACCACCGTAGACAAGTAAAATATTTGAACCATAGTTCTCAAGCTCAGTACTTAGATTATGAAGTGATTGATCTCCAAAATACAGTTTGGTTGGGTTACAATATGTAAAGTTTCCTAATATTATTTCTCCTTCTTTCTTTTTAAATTTGATGAGCGACTCATCAATTGAAATCTATTCTAATTATTATCTTCGTTGTTTTGGTGAATTTATTTCAAATTTGTCTTAAAAAAGTTTTCTAACTTATCAAATGGAATTCGATCCACTCGATCATATAAATCAATATGTTCAGCATCTTTTACGACATAGAGTTCTTTTGGTTCTAAGGCTTTCTCATAGATCATTTCTGAGAAGAATTTAGAATGTGCACAATCTCCGATCACTAACAGAATTGGTCTTGGAGAGATTTCATGAACAAAGGCTGTTAAATCGGTATTTAAGAAAGCTAAATCACTGGTTGTCGTAAAGCTACCTCTTGCGTTTGGATGATGCCCTCTTTTGGTGGCATAGAATCTAAACCATTCTGCCGTCGGCTCTTGCAGATTTGCTGGTACGACCTCTAAGGCTTCTTCTGGGAAAAATGGAATGTATTCTGGAGATCCTTTCTCAAAATCTTCCCATCTCTTCAACGATAATTTTTGCTTCGTCTCTTCTAATTGCTGCTTATCTAACATGTCACGTACTGCTGATGTCATGACATACATACTGCAGGTTGCGATTGCTTTAATTCTAGTATCGACCTGTGCAGCAGATAACGCAAATCCACCTGATCCACAGATTCCAATGGCACCGATCTTTTCACGGTCCACATACGAAAGTTTAGTTCCAAGAAAATCGACTGCTGCGCTGAAATTTTCGGTGAAAATTTCAGGTGATGAGACATTTCTAGGTTCTCCTGCTGATTCGCCCATAAAGGATTGATCAAAAGTTAGCACAACAAATCCTCTCTTTGCTAGTTCATTGGCATACACACAAGGACCTTGTTCTTTAACACCACCATAAGGAGCTCCAACAATCAGAGCTGGATGTTTCTTGCTTAAATCAAGATTTTTCGCTTTATAAACATCTGCAGCAATCGCTAGACCATAACGATTATTGTATCTAACGTGCTCTCTTTCAACTTGTTCACTTAATTTTGCAATATAATGACAGGCCATTAGTGATTCCTCCTACTTTTCTATCCAGTCATCGCTATCAACAACTTAAATGATCAGAGACTTAACAGGGTGATTAGTTAATCCACATCTCAGTATTTGGATGACTTTATGATTACTATAACACTTAAAGTTAACTCTAAGACAAGAGGTGTTTTTAAAATAAATAAAAAATCAAGCCGTCTCATTACGACCTGATTTTCTCGATTTAATCTTCAAATGTTTTAGTGATTTCTTTTAGGTATTGAATGATTGGGAGATGTTGTGGGCACATGCGCTCACACTTTTTACAACCAATACAGTCTGATGCTTTGCCATGTGTTTGGGTGTAATTAAGATAAGCTTCTTTTTGCGTGGTATCACTGTTATAAAGTATGAAATACGATGGAATGGCAATCTTTTTCGGGCATCCTTCCACACAATACTGACAATTCGTACAGGGGATGAAGTCTTGGTTTTGAATGATTTGAGTGGCAGTCTCAACAATTTTAAATTCTTCCTCATTAAAGGGCACGAAGTTTTGCATGTAGGCTGTGTTATCTAACAATTGTTCCAGATTTGACATCCCACTTAGTACCATCATCACGTTAGGAAGACTTGCCGCATATCTAATAGCCCATGATGCCACTGAATTCTGTGGATTAACTCCTTTAAACAACGCTTCAACCGGTTTTGGAACTTGGGCCAATGTCCCACCTTTAATCGGCTCCATCACAATAATCTCTTTTTGATGTTTAAGTGCGACCTCAAAACATTTACGTGATTGAATCTGTTCATCTTCTCAATCGAGATAATTGATTTGGAGCTGGACAAAGTCCATTGGTTCTATAATATGGTTCTATAATATTTGGTGTTGCTGATTAAGCAGCACTTTTTTCATGGCATCAAA
>OLSC01000341.1_pt1 | contig 58854 bp, 43 predicted proteins | sample 1672881 | NCBI WGS metagenome assembly OLSC01 (sample SAMEA3136733, study PRJEB25190) | human gut metagenome | biome: human gut; feature: human-associated habitat; material: faeces | place: Austria | collected 2013 | reverse complement strand
GATCGATGGTACCGCGAGAGGTTACTACTCATCCGGCACTTTCAAGAAGGGCGAGACCGCCGAGTTCGAGATCACCGTGACCAACACCGGCAACACCACCCAGACCAACGTGACCGTGGCCGAGATGCCCGGCGCCGAGATCGTCGCGGGAACCAGCTATGACATCGTCGACGGCAAGGCCGTCATCGCCTCCATGGCCCCCGGCGACGAGGTCACCGTCAAGGCGACCTACACCGTGACCCAGGCCGACGTGGACAAGGGCGGCCTGAAGAACGTCGCCACGGTCGACGGCGCCGGCACCGACCCCGAGCCCGAGGTCGAAATCCCGACTAAGTTCTCATTCGAAGTGAGCCAGCCTGAGTCTCTGGTCTATGATGGTCAGCCTCATTACCAGGAAGTCAACGTGACCGATAAGACCACTGGCGCCACTCTTACTGAGAACGTGCACTACACACTTGAATACTCCGAGAACGTGACCGATGCCGGCGAAAAGACGGTGACGATCACAGGTATCGGCGACTACACGGGTGTTATCGACCGGACGTATCAGATCGAACCGCGCCCCTACACCGTGACGACCTACGATGCCCTCAAGAGCTATGACGGCACGCCGCTGACCGATGCTCGTGTTGACGTCGACCTAGTGGCCGGCGAGACGGTAACTGCGACTGCTACGGGTTCCATCACTGAGGTTGGTACGGCTGACAACACGTACTCCATCGTCTGGAACGGAACGGCCAAGGAGGGCAACTACGTGCTTGCGAGCGAGACCCTTGGCGTGCTCGAGGTAGTGAACGCCTCCTATGCCATCTCGGCTAATGGATACAGCGGCCTCTATGACGGTTCCGCCCACGGCATAATCGTGAACGCCCCATCGGACGCCACGGTAACCTACACGAATGCGAACGCCTTCACCGAGGCCGGCACCTATACTGTGGGATACACGGTGACGCGCCCGAACTACGAGACGATCACGGGGTCGGCGCAGGTCGTTATTACACCGCGTCCTGTGACGATCGTCGTCGACAGCGCGACCAAGGTTCTCGGCACCGCTGACCCGGCCTTTACGGGTAGCGTGAGCGCCGCAACGCCTCTGGTGAGCTCCGATGACCTTGGTACGATCACGTTCTACCGCACCAACGCGGCGCAGGCCGTCGGCACCTACGCGGATGTGCTCAGCGCTCGCTACAGCGCCAACCCGAACTATCGGGTGACGGTTGTTCCGGGTGATTTCTCAATCACCACGCCGGCTCCCCTTCCGGTCGTCCCGACGGCTCCGGTAACTCCGGCTGCTGTGACGCCGGCCACCCCGGCTGCCCCGGCCACGCCTGCGCCCGCGACCCCGGCCCCGGCTACCGAGACCATCGAGGACGACGCGACGCCGCAGGCTGCCACGCCGACGGCTAATGAGTCCGAGACGATCGATGACGAGGCGACTCCCATGGGCGCCTTCGACGAGCCGCACTGTTGGGTGCATTGGGTGATGCTCCTGGGCATCCTGCTCACGGCTGTTTATGGTATCGTGGTGGTGCGCCGCCGTCTGCACCTGGCCGACGATGTCGACGACTACGAGAAGCAGGTGCTCGGCATTGAGGACGAGCAAGCCGAGACAGTGCCTGCGACTGGCCATCAGGCCCTGTAAGAGATAGCCGCGAGGGGGCGGCCGCGAGCCGCCCCCGTCCGATACGGAAGGAGAGACTGAGATGAGAAAGAACAACTGGATCGTCACAGCGATCGCGGCTGTCGCCTGCGGAGTTTTGCTGTGGGCCTGGTTCGCTCTTGGATTCAACCACGTGGATGATCCGCTGGATCTCGTCGTGGCCGTCGCATGGTGGCTCGTCGTGGCCGCCGTGGCGGGCGGCATCGTGTGGGCCGAGGGCAAGAGGCGCGAGAAGATGCGCCTGGCCTTCGTCGGCGAGGGCGCCGGGTGCAGCCCGGAGGCCGGGCTCGTGATGCCAGACGCCGGCGAGAGCGAGCTGGCAGCGCTGGAGCGGACGCTCTCGGGCATGGCGTTCCCCGACGAGGTGGCCGCGCTGGACGAGCGCGTGCGCCCCGCCTTCCGCTGGGTGGTGCGGAGCCGCAAGTTCGACCGCAACGGCGAGGTCTGGGAGGGCGAGGTCGTCGCCGCCCACGACCCGGACGCCGAGCCGCGCCCGTTCGCGTCCCGCGAGGACCTGGCCGCCCTCCTGGCGGCGTAGGGGCGACCCGCCGGCCCTTCGGGGCCGAGACATAGCCAACCGAGAGGGGGCCGGCGCTCTGACGAGCGTCGGCCCCCTCCTTCTTATGGAAAGGTACCAAACATGCTGATCGATGCAATTTGCGATAATTGGATGCAGGGCAAACGTTCGAAGTTGGATTCCATGCAGGCTGGTAAGGATGAGAGGCAAGGGCAAAGCGAAAAGGCACGTCTCGTCATTTTCTTTATCGTGGAAGCGCCGCCGTCTGTGGAATGCAGGTAACGCGGCCTCGTCGCCGTTCTCGGGCGGCATTGCCGATGCTATAATGCCCTTATCGTCGGGGTTGTTTCGGACGTAAGCCCAAGGGAGCCGCTCGCGGCTAGCACGAGGCACCCGACCGATGCGCCTTCCGCATCGTCTTAACCTCCAGCTTCCTCTTCCCCCTCTGCGCCGTCACCAGGTAAGCGGTGCCCCGATCTCCTTTCTCACGAGGGACTTCTTGTTGCCCGCCTTGTCCGTCCGCGTGATCGCATGCGTCGGACTCGTTGAGAACTTTCGGGATGAGCGCGAAGTCGCTCGGGACGATGGACTGCTGGCCGCCATGCTGGCGGCGCAGGGGCGCTAGACCCAGGACATAGCCAACGATCCGAGGCAGCCGATGCCCAGGCAGCCGGCCCCCTCTCTCGTATGACTGCGGCTTACGTGCGGTTCTGGGGCGTCTTCCGGGCGTTTTGCGACTCCGTCGGGGTCGGCGCGGGGAACGGATCGGGACATTCCCGCGTCATTTCCGCGGTCACGATCGAGTAGGGTGGATCCTCCATCGATGAAACAAGGAGGTTCCCATGAAAGACGGCATGCTCGAGTTCAGCGACTGGCCTATGTTCGATCTTTTGATGACGGATAAAGAGCTGTGCCGCGAAGTGATTGAAATTATCCTAGACGAGTCGATAGCAGATATCGAGTACATCGTCACTGAAGATGACGTTCGCCCGACACTTACCAATCACGGCGTGCGTCTCGATGCCTTCGTGAAGACGAAAAACGAGATCTATGATATCGAGATGCAGACAACCAAACGAGAAGATCTCGGACGGAGAATGCGATACTACCAGGGAGCGTTGGATACGCTGACTCTGCGGAAGGGGGAAGGTTACGAAGAGCTGCCCCCTTGTATCATTATTTTCATCTGTATGCACGATCCGTTTGATGAAGGACTTCCCGTGTATACGCTCGATGTGAACTGCTTGGAGAAACCCAGTGCGCGCATCGGTCATGGCTTTCTTTGGAAAGCCCTATCCGCTCCTGCTTGGGACAAGCTCCCCGAGGGGCGCTTGCAGAACCTGCTACACTATGTTTGGACGGGGGAAGCCGGGGAAGATCCGCTTATGGGCCAGCTTGCCGTTGCGGTGAAAAAGGCCAACAAAAACGAGAATTGGCGGAAGGAGAAGATGGCGTTGCTGACGTTTGAGGAAGACATGGAAATTCAAAGGCGCATTGCTGAGAAAAAGGGGCAAGAGCGCGGTCAGATAATCGGCCTCCAGATGGGGCTTGAACAGGGCCTGGCCGAGGGACTTGAGCAGGGCCTGGCGGAGGGCCGGGAGCATGGCCTGGCCGAGGGCCGGGAGCATGGCCTGGCCGAGGGCCGAGAACAGGGCCTGGCCGAGGGCCGAGAGCAAGGCCTGGCCGAGGGCCGGGAGCAGGGCCTGGCCGAGGGCCGGGAGCAGGGCCTGGCCGAGGGCCGAGAGCAGGGCCTGGCAGAGGGCCGCGCGGAAGCGGCTAGCGAGGTTGCTTCGCTGATGGCGTTGCTTTTGGGCGCCGAACGGCTCGACGACGCTCGACGGGCAGCTGTGGAAGAGAGTTACCGGGATGAGCTGATACGTGAGTTTGGCATCTCCCAGGCCGAATAATGCGGTTGATGAGCTGATAATTCTGTCAATATTTGGTAAACTTGAATCATCTTTAACGAGATGCTGAAATGGGAAGGAAGCGGGTGATGATCGTGGGAGACATCACGCGGTTTACCAATAAAGGAATGGGTTTGGCGATGCGGGTTTTGGCTGCCGGCTTGGCCGCATTGCTCGCTCTGACATTTTTGAATCTGACGGTGCTTCCCGGCACCGCCCTGGCAGAAGAGGCCGACGGCGTCGATGCGGCTACCGAGCACCTTGTTTTGCCTGCACCCGAGGAGCCCGAGGCGGGATCGAACGTCTTTGTGTACCTGCATTTAAATGGGCCGGCTCTGGATACGGCGAAGGCGGCCGGGTTGGAGGTCAACCGGGAGGGCTGGTTCACGGTAGGCGTCATTGCATTGAAAGGCATTGCAAAACCGAGTGAAAAGCCCTTGAATTACGAGGTTGACCAAACTGAGCTTAAAGCTATGCAAAATCAGATAGGCACGGCTTTGCGGTCGATCAACTATTACCCTGGTGCCCAAGCACTGAGCCTGAGTGCTGCGAAGTGGACCGCCCTTAAGGTGTGCTCCGGAGCGACTGATTATGCGGTGGCAGGGCATACGTGGCACCTCGACGGAGAACTGTGCGATCAGCTGGTGAATTTCGATGTCCGCTACATTGACGCCGAGGGCAACGCACTTGCTGTGGGCGACGTAGATGATCAGGGCAACAAGACCGACACGCGCACCATTTTGGCTGCCGTTGGGTCGGAGATAGCTGCGGACGACCAAATCATCGACATCGAAGGCTACGAATATTCGAAAGAGCTAACTACAGAGAAGAATGGCGGCGAGTCCGTTACGGTAGCAGCTGAATCTCTCGCGCGATCCTCCGTTTCCGGCATGACCTTGGTCTACAAAAAGACAGCCGAAGAGCCGGTCAAGCCCGAAAACCCTGGCGATAACGATCCTGCCGGCAAGCCCGTCGTCCCCGACGATAATGGTAACGGGTCAGTCGACAACAACGGTGGCGTGAAGCCGCCGGCGCCTTCCGACAACGAAACCCCGAAGGTGCCAAGCATCAAGGTTCCCGCGCCGCCCACACCTCAGCAGTCGCAGAGCAATGCCCAGAATAACGACACCGCCACCGGTGCCAACGGCGGTGGGTTCAATGCGGGCGAGCGCACGGCTGTGTCCGAGCCCGCGCCCCAGGCCGCTCCCGCGAAGGTCGAGCTTGCCGAAACGACTTCTGCCGAGCAGCCTGCAGCCGAGACGGTTTCCATCGACGATGATGCAACACCGATGGTTGCTCGAGTCGGCGGCGCCGAAGCCATTGCCGAAGAGGAGGTTCCCATGGGGGCCTTCGACGCTCCGGTTGATCCGGCTCCTTGGGTCGCGGGTCTGGGGGCTATTGGAACGGCGCTGTGGGGCGTTATCGCCGTGCGCCGACGTCTCGTGATGGCGCAGCGGCTGGCGTCTTTCGAGGGCCAGGTGCTGGGCAATAGTGCTGTCGAGGCTGATGCCGTCGCCGTTCCGAATGCCGGGCATCAAGCGCTTTAGCCTTGCTTTAAAGGGAGCGCTTCTAAAGGACCGCCGCGCCCTCAGGGTTTGGCGTTTCAGCTAGAGAGCAAGCGCTTGCGCCAGCGCCCACAGTGCTAGAAGATGCCCAGGGTAGTACCCATAGAAGAACCATTTCAACGGTCGGCCTCGCTGGCCGTTGTAGTTCAGCATGAGCGCTGTTGCCAACCCGAACCCAACGGTGTAATAGCCGAGTACGCCTAGGCTTAGCAGCGCAGGATCGCTGACTGCCCATGAAAGAGCCGGCAGCCCTAGGCTCAAAAAAGGTACGAGCATCGCGAGCGCTACCCCGCGCGGCCGATCGTGAAAATGCCAGAAAAGCAGAATCATAAGCGGGCCGATAATGCCCCAGTCGCAAAAGGAACTGACGGCCAGCTCTCCAAGGAGGCCCAGCGCGCATAGGACAAGGTTCTGCCGCTGGTGGTCGACAAGCCACAGCATCCCGAGCCCGATAAGCAGGGTGATGAGCACGTTACCCGTCGCTCCGAACAGCAGCGAATAGGGAATTTGCGAGACAACCGCGAACACGGCGAGTCGCTCTGCATAGCGTCGCACGCTGGAGGTGTGTCGATACCCCTCGCACAGCAGATACGCCATAATGGGGAAGGTGAGGCCGCCCAAAGAATACAAAGCGACCATGGCGCCCCCTGGCAGCTCGCTGCCGAACACGTTGGCAACATGGTTGCACGTCATGCCCACGATAGCTGCCACCTTCAACACAAAGGCGGTAACGGGGGGCATAGGCTTCATGGGGATCCTTTCGCGAGGCCGGCTGAAAGGTGCCGGCGCAGTCAAAGAGGCGCACCTATTATAATGATGCGCCATGGGAAATACCAAAATCATACCGTGTGGCTTTGGGCCTGTGCTCGTCTTGGTGCTGCTCGCCGGCGTCGTGGGCGGCCTCGGTCAGTGGTGGGCCGACGGGGGTTCGCAAGCAGTGCAGCTGGCGCGCTGTGGCGCATTGCTTGCCGAGGCTTGGGAGGCGGCGGTGGTGGAAGAGGTGCTTTTCCGCGGCGTGTTGTTGTGGGCATGCCTGTCTTGGGCGCGTCGCCGGAATGAAGCATACCCAAGAAGAGCGCCGCGCGCTCATCGTCATCGGTTCGCCGGCTTACGCGCGGTCGTTGATCCCGTCGGTTTCGCGGTAATGGCGAGTTCCCTCATATTCGGATTGGCCCACCTGTTCCCTGAAGGATCGCTGATGGCGCCAGGAGCCGACATTGGTGTTGCTGCGATCCAGGGCGTTCTCAAGGTGACGCAGTCGACGTTGTTCGGGGCTGTCATGGCGCTGCTCGTCGTTCGTAGTCCCTACGGCTCGCGTCCTTTCCCGCAGCGGGCGCTTTCCCTGATGGCCCCCGTAATCGTTCACGGCCTTTTCGATCTGCTGTTCTGGGGCCCCCTTTTGCTGACAGGCGGCGTGCTGCCCTCTACCTACCTCACGGGCAATCCGGCCGATCTCGTACCTTTGGTGATCACAACGGTTCTGCTGGCATGGGCCGTAAAATCATGTTAGGCTTTGCCCATGAACAGAACTGAAGCCCTGCATATACTCGGCCTGGAAGACGACGCCACGGCCGACGACATCAAAATCGCCTATCGCGAGACGGTGCAGATTCTGCACCCGGACAAGTTCGCGGGCAATGAGAAGCTGCAGAACCGCGCCACGGAGCAGTTCAAGCGCCTGCAAGAGGCTTACGACCTGCTGTCTTCGGGCGCAGGCGGCGGCCGTGGCGGCCGCGGTGCGCGCTCCGGCAGCTCGTCCGGCGCATCCTCCTCATCCGGCGCCGCGCGTGCCTGGACCGAAGTCGAAGACGGTGTGGAAGTGGAATACCTCACCGAGGCCGAGATTAAGGCGCGCCTTGCTGGCATCGCCGCCGCCCGCGCCCAGCTGGTGGCCCAGCGCGACACCGTCTCCGACGAGCGCCGCAACGGCCTGGCCATGGCGGCCATTGGCGCGGTGGCCACGCTGCTCACCATCCGGCGGCCTTTCGGCATCCTCGGCATGATCGCCGCCGTCGCCGGCACCGCCACGGTGTGGGGCATCATTCAGTTTCTCGGCGCCCAGCGCAACCTCAACACGCTGAACGAGCATCTGGCGAAGCTCACCGAGGAACGCAAGGAGTACGAGGCTCTCCTCGAGGAGTAGTTGCTCCCGCCGTCTCGTCCGGCCGTGCGCATCGTACCCCTTCTGCCGCGCCCGTTTGTCGTCCCGGTGCCGTCTGCGGCCATTTCCCGCTATTGCCCCCGCAAAGCGCTATAATTTCTGCGCCCAAAAACGAACCGAAAGAAGATTCATGAAGCAAGAGAACATCCGCAACGTCGCTATCATCGCCCACGTCGACCACGGCAAGACCACTCTCGTAGACCGTCTTCTGTGGGCTTCCCACGTCTTCCGCGAGAACCAGCAGGTGGAAGAACGCGTCCTCGATTCCAACGATCAGGAGCGCGAGCGCGGCATCACCATCCTTTCCAAGAACATCTCCATCACCTACAAGGGCGTGAAGATCAACGTCATCGACACGCCGGGCCATGCCGACTTCGGTGGCGAGGTGGAACGCGTGCTCAACATGGCCGACGGCGCCCTGCTCATCGTCGATGCCTACGAGGGCCCCAAGCCCCAGACCCGCTTCGTGCTTTCCCATGCGCTCGAGCGCGGCCTGCGCATTGTGGTGGTCGTGAACAAGATCGACCGTCCCAACGCCGACCCCGAGGGCGCCGTGGACAAGGTCTTCGACCTCATGGTGGAACTGGGCGCCAGCGACGAGCAGCTCGACTTCCCCGTGGTGTACGCCTCGGCCGTGAACGGCTACGCCCGCCGCGAGCCCGACGACGGCAATATGGACATGGTGCCGCTGCTCGACACCATTCTGGATGAGATTCCCGCCCCCGACGTGGATATCGACGGCCCGGTGGCCCTGCAAATTTGCACGGTGGACCACTCCAGCTACGAGGGCCGCATCGGCGTGGGCCGCTTGTCCTCTGGCACGCTGCACGAGAAGGAGCAGGTGCTCGTTGTGAAGCCCGACGGGGCCGAGCGCCGCGCGCAGATTCGCAAGGTGTACACCTTCGAAAACCTTGGCAAGGCCGAGGTCACGGCCGCTGATGCCGGCGATATCGTGGCCGTCATCGGCATCGAGGACGCCGACATCGGCGACATCATCACCGATCCGGAAAGCCCCGTCACCGAGATGGCCCCCATTGCCGTGGAAGAGCCCACCATGGCCGTCGTCTTCGAGGCGTCCACGAGTCCCTTGGTGGGTCGCGAGGGCGAGATCGTCGGCGGCCGCCAGCTGAAGGAGCGCCTGATGCGCGAGAAGGAGAGCAACATCTCCATGCGCATCAACGAGCTGGAGGACAAATCCGGCATCGAGGTGGCCGGCCGCGGCGTGCTGCACCTGTCCGTGCTCATGGAGACCATGCGCCGCGAGGGCTTCGAGTTCCAGGTGGGCCGCCCCCGCGTGGTGTACAAGACCGCTGAGGACGGCACGAAGCTCGAGCCCATCGAGGAAGCCACGGTGGACGTGCCCAACGAGTACGCGGGCAAGGCCATCGAGGTCATGGGCACCGCCGGCGGCATCATGGAGCACATGGCCTCCGATGAAACTATGACGCACCTCTCGTTCTCCATCCCCTCGCGCGGCACCATGGGCCTGAAGACACGCATCCTGAACGCCACCCACGGCGAGGCCATGCTGTTCCACCACTTCAAGGAGTACGGCCCCTACACCGGCGAAATGGCCGGCCGCAAGAACGGCGGCATGATCGCCATGTCCACGGGCAAGGCCGTCGCCTACGCGCTGGACACGCTGCAGGAGCGCGGGCGTCTGTTCGTGGCGCCGGGCGACGATTGCTACGAGGGCATGATCGTCGGCGAGTCCGCCAAGGAAGGCGACATGGTGGTGAACGTCGAGAAGACGAAGAACCTGGGCAACCAGCGTTCCAGCTCGGCCGACAAGGCCATCCAGCTGACGCCGCCCATCACCTTCACCTTGGAAGAGGCCCTGGAATACATCGAGGACGACGAGCTGGTGGAGGTCACCCCGCAGTCCGTCCGCCTGCGCAAGCGCCTGCTCTCCGCCACCGACCGCAAGAAGGCGAAGAAGAACTAACCCGTACCTTATGGCCGAGCCACATACCTACCCGTAGGGGGCGACCTTGGTCGCCCCCTTTCTGTATGGGAAATTGCGTGAATCAAAATATCCGAATATGACCTAATTCATAAGCTTTGAAGTGGGATTTCTTCCTCGTTCTCATTGACGTACCGTGAATCAAAAGTGGGCAAATTGTGCGGCGGTTGTTACCGTGCCGTCATGCGTGGGAAAATGCCTTTTGAACTTATCGGGGACTGTCTCAAAACGCCATCGTGAATTGAACCTCGGCCGTCCCCGTTGCCTATGAGGAAGGTGCTTATGAAGAAGCTGTCTTTTGCGAAATCGCTTGCTTCCGTTGGTTTGGCGGCTGTGTGCGCCCTGGGTATCGTCGGGTGCTCCGAGCAGACCAGCGATACGCCCACCTATACGGGCGGTGTCGCGGCCACGGTCAACGGGGTGGAGATTCCCGAAGACAAGGTCACGCAGGCCATCCAGGACATCCGCGCCCAGATGAGCCTCACCGAGGAGGACGCCTGGGGCCAGTGGCTCGCCGACAACGATTACACGCCTGAGTCGGTGCGCGAGGAGATCGTCAACTCCTTCGTCGACCAGGAGCTGGTGAAGCAGGGCGGCGAGGCCGAGGGCATTACCGCCGATCCCACCGAGATCGATCAGTACGTGGAAACCATGCGTGGCCACTATGATTCTGATAGTGCCTGGGCCGAGGCCCTCGAGGCCGTGGGCATGACCGAGGACGAGTATCGCGACAACATCGCGCTGTCTCTGGTGTCCCAGCAGCTGCAGGAGAAGGTGGGCGAAGGCGCTGCCGAGCCCACGGACGAGGAAGTGCTCGAGAGCGCGAAAACCTACGTGAGCTCCTACGACGGCGCGAAGAAGTCCTCGCACATCCTGTTCGAGGCCTCCGACGAGGCTCAGGCCCAGGAAGTGCTCGACAAGATCAACGCCGGCGAGCTCGACTTCGCCACGGCCGCCGAGTCCTATTCCAAGGACACGGCTTCCGCCGCCGAGGGCGGCAACGTGGGTTGGGATCGCCTGTCCAACCTCGTGACCGAGTACACCACGGCCCTGGCCGACTTGAACAAGGGCGACGTGAGCGGGCTGGTGACCAGCACGTACGGCATTCACATCATCCAGTGCACCGATGTGTTCGAAGCGCCGGAAGAGCTGACGAGCCTCGATCAGCTGCCGACGGAGTTCCAGGACTCTATCCGCACCATGCTGCAGTCTTCCAACCAGTCCAACGCCTACTACACGTGGCTGGAGGAGCAGCGCAACGCCGCCGATATCCAGATCAACGACATGCCCGAGGGGCTGCCCTACTACGTCGATATGGCGAACTACTCCAAGACGGAGACCTCCACGGATGGCACGGGTGTGACGGCCGTCGATGCCGATGGCAACCCCATCGTGCTGGATGAGGAAACCGCCGAGGGCGAAGGCGAGGGCGCTGAGGCTCCCGTAGCCGAGGGCGTCGATGAGGGCGCCGAGGGTGCCGAGGACGCTGCCGCAGCCGCCGCCGACGAGGCTGCTGCCGATACCGAGGGCGCTGCGCCTGCTGGCGACGCCGGCGCCGATCAGCCGGCCGAGGATGCTGGCGAGGGCACCCAGCCCGCTGAGGGTGCCGCCCAGTAAGGCTAACTTCCGCCGCTGCGAGATCGTCCTCGCGAAGGGTAAGAGAACGAAGCGCCCGCGCATCCGTGCGGGCGCTTTCTTGTAGGAGGAGAAAGCCATGACGGACCTGTCGCCGCTGCTGCGTATCCGCGACGCCCATGTGCGCCGCGCGGGCCGCGAGATTCTCGCGGTGGATGAGTTCTCCCTTGCCGAGGGAGAATCGGTGGCACTGCTGGGGCCCAACGGCTCGGGGAAGTCGACCTTCATCGGCCTCATCACCCGCGAGGTACACCCGCTGCACCGCGACGAGGCCCCCGTGCTTTTTCGGGGCGATGCGCGCGTCACCTTGGCCGACATCAAGCGAGCGCTGGGCGTGGTGTCCTCCACCATGCAGGATCAGATTCGCGTGCATGTGCCGGCCCAGGATATCGTGGCCGGCGGCCTGTTCGGCTCTCTGGGGATACCCCAGCGCTGCACGGTAACCGACGGCCAGCGCGCCCGCGCCCGGGCAATCATGAACGAGCTGGGCATCGGCGACTTGGCCGAGCGGGATATTCTCACGCTATCCACGGGCCAGGCGCGGCGCGTGCTCATTGCCCGGGCGCTCGTGCACGACCCGGATGTCCTCATCTTCGACGAACCTTGCACGGGGCTCGATCCCGAGGGTATGTACTATGTCCGGCAGGCAATGAGCTCCCTTGCCCGCGTCGGCCGCCCAGTGCTGCTGGTTACCCATTATCCCGAAGACATTGCCCCGGAGATTCAGCGGCTGCTGCTCGTGCGCGACGGTCGTATCGTGGCTGACGGCCCTAAGGAGGCGCTGCTCACCAGCGAGACCATGAGCGGCCTGTTCGGCGTCCCCTTGGAAGTGGTGCGCACTCGCGATCGTTATAGCCTCGTGGACTGCTAGGTCGTGGACTGCTAGCGCTGCGCCGCATTTTCCTTCGAAGAGCTTCAATGAATTGTGTACGGCGCATCCTATGGTTGAGGTTCCCCCTTGCGTTTTCCTCCAAACCGTAGCACGGGGCGGCATTTTGGCAGCTGGGTTCGGCCCCCCTGTAGCACGGGGCGGCATTTTGACAGCTGGGTTCAACGTGAGCGACAAAAAGGACGGTCGTGCTACGGTGTAATCTAGAGTTAACAAATAGTCACAAACAGCTGAACTGGGGAAACTCGAAAGTTGTCAAAGTTGGCAGAAGCAAACTCCGTAGCACAAGGCGGAATAATGTCGTATTGGCGGCAGCGCTGCGGCAAAAAGGGGCTCCGTGCTACGGATTGCGTTAGCGACGACACTAGCGCCAGCGTAAACAGAAAGAAAGGGGCCTTGATACGGAAATATATCGGTACCGAAACTGGCGGAGGAGGAGGGATTCGAACCCTCGTCACCGGGAGCACCGGTGAAACGGTTTTCGAGACCGCCGCATTCAACCACTCTGCCACCCCTCCGCAGGGGCGATGCGCCGCAAAAAGGGCGCCATATCAAAGCGAGCCTGGAAGAGGCTCGCGGGATTAGTCTGGCGGAGAGATGGGGATTCGAACCCCAGATACCCTTTTGGGGCATACACGATTTCCAATCGTGCTCCTTCGGCCAGCTCGGACATCTCTCCGCATAGCGTCTGCTCCACAAACGCGAAGCGTCTTAGAAGTATAGCGCAGCCGCGCCATCGTCTCAAGAAGTTTTTTCGTGTGGAGGCTTTTGCCGCAGCGATTCGGTGGCTTTCGCGAGAGATGGTCCAAGCCGCACATCATCGTTGAGGACAGTTAACCGTTAATCCTTCGGATTCCCCAGCGAGCCTCCATTGTCCGTTTATCTTGCGGAGGAACTGCGTACAATAGGCAAAAACACGCTTGTCAAAAGGATCCACTATGCCCGTCATTGATGCCCATTCCCACATTTACCCCGACAAGATTGCCTGCAAGGCTTCCTCGGCCGTGGGCGATTTCTACGGCGTCGACATGAACGCAAAGAATGCCTCGGCGTCCTCGATGCTCGCGGCGTGCGAAGGCTCGCCCATCACCCATCACCTGGTGCATTCCGTGGCCACGACGCCGGAGCAGGTGCCCATCATCAACAACTTCATCGCCGAGCAGTGCCGCGCCCACGACAACTTCGTTGGCTTCGCTACTATGCACCAAGATTTCGAAGACGTGGAAGGTGAGATCAACCGCGCCATTGATCTGGGACTGAAGGGCGTGAAGATCCATCCCGACACCCAGAAGGTGAACATGGACGACCCTCGGCTCATGCACCTGTACGAGGTCATCGAGGGCCGGCTGCCCATCGTCATCCACACCGGCGACTATCGCTACGACTTCTCGCATCCGCGCCGTCTGAAGCGCATCCTGCACACGTTCCCGAACCTCGTGGTGGACGCGGCGCACTTCGGCGGCTGGTCCATCTATGACTACGCGCTGGAGCTGCTCGAGCACGAGAACTGCTACGTGGACACTTCCAGCGCCCTAGAGTTTCTGGGCCCGCGCCGCACCGTGGAGCTGGTGCGTGCCTACGGCGTCGAGCGCGTGATGTTCGGCAGCGACTTCCCCATGTGGAACCCCGTGACCGAGTACAACATGCTGGCCGCCATGCCTTTCACCCAGGAAGAGTTCGAAGCCATCACCTGGCACAACGCCGAGCGCTTCATCGGCCAGGAAATCTAGAAGGCTCCCAGGTACCGCAAGGGGTCGTCTTGGGCCTCTCGTATATCTCGCTGAACGACAGACGGAGAACCCTTTGCCCTTGGGGCTGTAGGGTTCTCCGTCTTATGGGGCAGGAGTGCCCCCATTCGGCGCATCGGGGAGGGAGGCAGGTGCGCCAGATTCGGATGTGCGGTACTTACGCCTGCTCGGCGAGATACTTGCCTGTCAGGTACCCATAGGTGAGAGCGGCGGCGTGGCTGGCCCCAGACAAGGTGAAGGGGTAGTCTTCCACAAAACGGCCGCCTTGCACGTTGCCGACGGCAAACAGACCGGGGATGGGGTTCGAGTCATCGTCCAGCACGCGTGCGTTGTCGTCGGTCACAAGGCCGCCCATGGTTACGAGCAGGCGCATGCAGCTTACGTCTTCCACTGAAGTGTGCTTGAGCATATCGTAGGTGATTGCATAGAACGGCGGGTCCACCACAGGGAACATCTTCTCCGCAGCTTTGCCGAAGTCCTCGTCGACGCCCTTCTCGCACAGCTCATTGTAGCGAGCGACCGCGGCGGACAGGTTCTGGGTGGCGTCCGCGCTGAGCTCCAGCTGGGAGGCGAGCTCTTCAAGCGTGTCGGCTTGGGCAGAAAAACCCTCGCCGTCGCCGTAGCTGCGGATGTTCTGCATGACCATCTCAAGCATCGGGTATTGCTCGGGCCAGTGGCTGTCTATGATTTGGAAAACCTTGCTGCCCGGTTGGTTCTGCATGACCTTGGCGATATTGGTCATGCTGAGGTCCTCGTTGGTGAAACGCTCGCCATGCTCGTTGACTTGTAGGAAGAACTCCTGGCCGAACTGAAGGATGTGGGCCATTACCGCATGGGGTCCCACGTCCAGGTGGCCGCCGACGTCCATGCCCATCTGCTGGCCGTCGCCGGTATCGGCGGGGTTGCCGTCGTGATCCGTCACCTCGTATGAGAACAGGAATTTGTCCTGGTTCTTCAGAATCCACGGAGCATACTGCCCCAGCATTTTCTCGTTGTGGGAATAGCCGCCCGTGGCGAGCACCACGCCCTTGGAGACACGATAGCGCGTGTAGCCCTCGCCCTCATCATTGCGGCAGATCACGGCAGTTACCTGCCCGTCGGTCGCCTCGAGCTTCACAGCCGGAGAGTAGAACTGCACTTGCGCGTTGCCCGTGGCCAAAGCCGCATCCACATTAGCCTGCAAAACGGGCGTATGGGTCTCGTCGCCGCCGCTGATGCAGCAGCATCCGGCGAAGAGGCGCTCGTGGTCGATTCCGAAACGGTAGATGCCGCTCGTGAGCGTATCGGCGCAGACGAACAGCTGGTTGGGATCTTCGGGAAGCTCGTCTTCCATGCCGAGCCACAATAGGCCGTCGTATGCGGAGGTGTACCACTCGAAAGCCTCTCCGCAGTTCTTCAGCCACTTCGTGGTTATGCGATAGTCTGCGCGATGCGACATTTGCGTCATGAGCTCGTTGGCCACCTCGGTGGGGCTGATGTCCTCGATTCCGATGGAGCGCGTCTTCTCGGTGCCGAAGGCGGCGAACATGTTCGAGCGAGCACTGGGCTTGCTGCCCTTCTCGACGCCGACTACCTTGAGTCCTCCTTCAGCAGCAGAACGCAGGGCTCCCACACCCGCCACGCCCAGGCCGACCACGCACACGTCGCAATCGACGGTCTCGAGGATTTTTTCCTCGGGGATGTCGGTTTCCACCAGGGTGCCAGTGTCAGCGAGGGCGGTCTGGTCGTCGCCAGCTGCCTCGGTTGGCTGTTTTGGCGCGCAGCCAACAAGGCCCGCGCCGGCCGCTGAAGCGCCCGCCAGGCCCAGGGCCGTTAGAAACCCGCGCCGGGTCATTGCCCCCGCGCCCTTTTCCTCCATTGCCATAATTTCCTCCTCTTCAGTTGTACGGCAAGATAGTGCCCATATCACCGCATTTTCGGAGGCGGCGAAACAGGAGAAACGTATGAAATAAGGGAAAACTCTTCTCCTACGAAACGTATGAATACCTTTTGAACAGGGGGAACTCTAATTTTCTCGAACAGCTTCAACGAGAGAGATAAGCTCCTGGCGCGAATGGACGTCGCATTTGGTGTAGATGTGCTGCAGGTGAGATTTCACCGTGCTCTCGCTGATTACGAGCTTCTCTGCAATGTAGGGGGCGCTTCGTCCGACGATATAGAGATTGAACACGTCGCGCTCGCGGGCAGTCAGGCCCATGCTGTCGCCGAATGATTCAAGGGGACGACCCGAGAGCGAGGTGAGCTTCGCGCCGCCGCTTGCGGACAACAGCAGCGACACGGCTCGATCCTCCAGAATCCAAATGGATGCCACGACGAGCAGAAGGGCCATGAAGAGCATGGCGACCCTGCTTGCGATGTGGAGTCCGAAAAAAACGGAAGCTAGCAGGGGGAGGGATCCTAAAGTCCCCACACACCAGGCAGTGGCTAAGATTCTCACACGAGTACCAGGATACAGCCTCCCCAGGAGTAATCCCATGTAGAGGGCGCCGCATTCCAAAAGAGAGTATGCGATGCCGGCCAACACGTAGGCAAGGTAGGTGAGAGTCGATGAGAACAGCACTAAGATAAGAGCGACCAGCGAAAGGGTTGCAACCACTTTCGTCCACACCGACAGGTTGAAGTCCCGGCCGCGGTTAAAGAGCCAGAGCACGAGTGCGAGCGATATGGCGGTAATGATGACGGGGAACATCTCGCCTTCTGCCTGCTGCAGGAAGACCGAGTACTGTAAGGATCCCACCACCAGTCCGATAACAAAGAAGCTGCAGAGGATTTTAGCCAGCGAAGACGGCTCGAGGGTAAAAGACCGCTCGGTCTCCGATGAGGAAGGCGCGGGGCGCTGGATGAGGCAAAGTGCCACCGCAGAGGCTGCCACGCTCATGCCGGCGAGGGCTTGGCACCATGACGCAGACAGAAGCGAGGGGAGAATCGCCGCCGCCGATGCGAGCACCTCGATCTCTATCATCAGCTCGACAATGCCGATATCGCGCTGGGCGCAGACTGCCGCCAGCCAGCAGAAGAGAAGAACGGTTCCCCCGGCAGACATGAGGATGAGTCCAAAAATGGAGAGGGGCTCTCCCGTGCCTTGCACGGCCAGGCCCATTAGGCAGCACGAGGCGCTTGCTATGGCGAAGGGAACACTCGCAAGCGCGCGTCTCCCTCGGTTGCCCGCGATGATCAAAGCGCAAGAAACGAGGGAGGCGACGGCTACGTCTACAATGGTCGCCGGCACGCTGCCTTGTCCCAGGGGAAGATGCCAGGAAATCTCGCAGGGCGCCTCAAATGACTGGGCCGCCAGAAGGGCGGAGATACCCGCCACAGCTATCAGGAGATTTCTGCCGAGCCACCGCCCATGATTGCGCTGCAACGGTATGTCCCTTCTTGTTGTGGCCCTCGATCATATGGGGACATTATACATGAGGCCGTCGCTCGGTCGAAGGGCGGCCCGAAGACCGCCCGGATACGAAGCTCTCGGGGCCGCCCGTTATTCCTCGTCGGGGCGGTCGATGGCCATGCAGATGCGGTCGATGCGGAGGCGGTCCATGGCGAGCACGGTGAACGTCACCTTCGTGCCGCGATCTTCCAGCACCGCCACGTCGCCCTCCTTGGGAATGCGGTCGAACAGCGACAGCAACAGGCCGCCGGCGGTTTCCACATCGTTGGCTTCTTCGGGCTCGAAGCCGAGTAGTTCCACCAGGTCATCAATGGCGAGGGTGCCGTTGATCTGGTAAGTACCGTCGGGCAGTTCCTCAATGTCATCGTCGGTGTCGTGCACGTACTCGTCGTCGATGCGGCCGACGATCTGCTCCATGATGTCGCTCATGGTGACGATGCCCGCCGTGCCGCCGTGCTCATCCACGACAACGCACATCTCGGTGCGACCCTCCTGCATGGCCTGCAGCAGCTTCGCGATGGGCGCGCCCTCGGGCACGGGCGGCAGCTCGCGAATCTTCCAATCGCTCATGGGCGCGTCCTTGGGCACGTCCACGAGGTCCTTGGTGTGCACGAAGCCGACGATGCGGTCCTTCGAGCCGTCGCACACCGGGTAGCGCGTGTACTTATACTGGCGCACGATGTCCCAGTTCTCTTCCAGCGTGTCTTCCAAATCCAGACAGATGACGTCGGTGCGCGGGGTCATGATGCCCTCGGCGTCCTTGTCGCCCAAATCGAAGATGTTGTCGACGAACTCGTTCTGCTCCGGGTCAATCAGGCCGCTTTCTGTGGACTCATCGATGAGCAGTTTGATCTCCTCGCCGGTGTACACCTCGTGCTCGTCGGCCGGGTCATGTCCGAACAGCCGCATGACGCCGTTGGTAATGCCGTTGAAGATGACCATGATTGGGTAGGTGACGCGGTAGAACACGCGCAAGGGACCGGCGGTGTGCAGGGCGTACTTCTCGGTGGCGAAGATGGCGAAGGATTTCGGGATGAGCTCGCCGACCACTACGTGCAGGGTGGTCACGATGAAAAAGCCCACGGCCACGCAGATGGGGTACACCGTCGCCTCGGGGAAGCCCCAGGCCAGAAGCGGTGCTTCCAGAACGGCGGAGACGGCCGGCTCGCCCAACCAACCGATGGCCAGCGATGCCAGCGTGATGCCGAGCTGGCAGGCCGACAGGTAGGCGTTGATGTGCGTGGTTACGTCGCGGGCGGCCTCGGCGCCGCGGCGCTTCTCGGCGACGGCCATGTCAATCTGGCTCTTGCGCACGCGCACCAGCGCGAATTCCGCGATGACGAAGAACGCGTTCATCAGCAAGAAGAACACCACGAGCAACAGGCATATGGCGGTTTGCATACCGATCAATCATCCTTTCAGGGCAAAAACTCTGTTCCGCATTATAGAGGTGCGGGAGATAACATGAGCGAATCCATAGATGATTTTCCCAAACAGTCGCCGAACTGATACCGCAGAAGATGCCGGCGACGCTCATACTAGGAAAAACAAGCGAGAGCGGGGCGAGAAGCGAGTGAGGTGTTGTGTATGAAGCTAACGCGCAAACAATGGATGATGCTGGTAGTGCTCGTGCTGGGCGCCTTTGTGACGGTGCTGAACCAGACGCTGGTGACGCCGGCACTGCCGTCCATCATGACCGAGATGAATGTCGATCAGTCCACGGCCCAATGGCTGACCACCGGGTTCACGCTGGTGAACGCCATCATGATCCCCATCACGGCGTTTCTGCAGGATCGGTTCTCCACGCGGAAGCTGTTCGTGTTCTCGATGAGCTTGTTTGCCGTGGGCACGCTGTTGGCGGCCGTGGGCCTCAACTTCCCGGTGCTTCTGGGAGGCCGTCTCGTGCAGGCCGCCGGCGCCGGCATCCTCATGCCGGTGACCATGACCGTGCTCATGCTGGTGTTCCCGGTTGATCGCCGCGGCTCGGCCATGGGCATCTTCGGCTTGGTTATCGCCTTCGCGCCGGCCATCGGCCCCACGGTGGCGGGCTTCGTCATCGACCAGGCCGACTGGCACATTCTGTTCTGCCTCATCTTCGCCCTGTCCATCGTTATTATCGTTCCGTCGCTGTTCCTGGTGGACAACAAGGCGCCGGCGAACAAGGGCGACTCGGTGCTCGATCCGCTGTCGCTGGCCCTTTCCACCTTGGGCTTCGGACTTATGCTCTACGGTTTCTCGGCCCTGGGCTCGGCCGGCTTCACGTTGGTGCCGCTGCTCACCACCGCGCTCGGCATCGTCGGCGTTGTGTGGTTCTTCATCCGCCAGACGCGTCTGCCGCGTCCGATGCTGCGCGTCGACGTGCTGAAGAACCGCCGCTTCCTCGTGGGCACCATCATCGGCATGCTCGTGCAGGGTGCGCTTCTGGCCGCCGGCATCCTCATGCCCATTTACGTGCAGTCGCTCCATGGGCTGTCGGCCACGGTGTCGGGCCTCGTGCTCATGCCCGGCGCTATCCTTATGGGCATCATGAATCCGCTCGCCGGCAAGTGGTTCGACCGCCACGGCCCACGCCGCATGGCCATCGTGGGCATGAGTCTGTTGACGCTCACCACCTTTGCTTTCGCCATCCTGAACCTCACGTCCAGCATCATTTACATCACCATCGTGTACACGGTGCGCATGTTCTCGATGTCGCTGGTGAACATGCCCATCACCACCTGGGGCATGAACGCCCTGGACAACAAGGTCATGAACCACGGCACCTCCGTGAACAACACGCTGCGCCAGGTGGCGGGCTCGCTCGGCACCGCTATCATCATCGCCGTGAGCACCCAGGTGCAGAACATCGCCTCGCCGGGCCTCGGCGCCACCGAGGGCACCATGCTGGGCATCAACGCCGCCTTCCTCGTGTGCACGGTGCTCTGCCTCGTCGGCCTGGTCATGACTATCGCCCTTGTGAAGGACAAGCCCGGCGAGGAGGCCGCGGTGGACGAGGAGGGCACCCGCAAGTCGCTGCTCACGTCCATCATGAAGACCGACGTGTACTCGCTGAGCCGGGAGGCTACGGTGGAAGAGGCCATGCGCCTGTTCGTGGAGAAGAACATCTCGGCGGCGCCCATCGTGGACGAGTCGGGCGAGCCGGTGGGCTTCATTTCCGATGGCGACATCCTGGAGCGGCTGAGCCCGCGCAGCAACTCGTTCACCGATCCCATCGTGCTGATCAACAGCACCGTGAACGACGACGAGGGCTACGACGAGAAGCTGGCGAAGGTCATGCAGATGCGCGCCAGCGAAATTGGCGCCGCCAGCCCCATCTGCGTGAGCGTGCACGCGAACCTGACCGATGTGTGCCGTGTTCTGTCCGAGAACCACCTGAAGAAGGTGCCGGTGCTGGAAGCGGGCCACATCGTGGGCATCATCAACCGCAGCGACATCACCCAGTACTCCATGGCCGCTTACCTGGCCGACCATCCGGAGCGCGCCGTCTACTGCGGCGAGGGCCCGTCCGGCCAGCACGAGTGCGTGGAAGAGGCCTGCGAGGAGTGTTAAATTCAAGCAGCCCCGGCGAGCGAGGGCAACGGGGCTGCTTGCGTTTGGGAAGCCGCAGGGTCGGCTTCCGTGCGTATGGGAAGATGCCAGGTGCGCGGGGTGCGATTGCGCGCTTGCTTGCGACGGTGCGGGCAGGCGACGGTGCGCTGGGAGGGGGCATCCGGTATCTTTACCCCGATAGTAACTGTTTTGCGCGACGGCACGGGCCGTGGGCGGTCAAGCGTCTCCGATCTGCTATCCTATCGAAAACACCAGAGGCGCTGGCAACCCTTACGCCGCGGCGCCACCCTAGGGGCCGCCCGTGCCGGCAGCCCCGTTCGGAAAGGAAGGCCCATGTTCGGAGACAACCTAGAGCGCATCGTCGCGGCCATCGAGAAGAACTACGAGGCGGACGAGATCTTCTTCACCAAGCCCGGCCGCCGCTTCCCCAGCCGCACGGCTATCAAGGGGCTCATCACCGAGTTGCGCCGCGTGCTGTTCCCCGGCTATTTCGGGCCGGAGATGCTGTCGCCTTCCACGAGCCCCAGCTACTTCATCGGTCAGACGCTTATCGACATTGAATCGGTGCTGCGCCAGCAGCTCATTTTGGCGCTCACCTACACCTCCGATGATCGTGACGACCTCGTCGGTAGCGGCAATCACTTGTGCGGCGGTTGCACGAGTGACTCCATTTGCGAGCAGACGGCTGATATCTGCACGAAGTTCTTCGACGCCCTGCCCGAAATTCAGCGCACGCTGCTCACCGACGTGCAGGCGCTCTATGACGGCGACCCGGCGGCCGGCTCGAAGGAGGAGGTCATCTTCACCTACCCGGGTCTGTACGCCATCTACGTGTACCGCATTGCGCACGTGCTCTACGATTTGGGCGTGCCCATTATCCCGCGCGTGATGACCGAGATCGCCCATTCCTCCACCGGCATCGACATCGGCGCCGGCGCGCATATCGGCGAGTACTTCTTCATCGATCACGGCACCGGCGTTGTCATCGGTGAGACCACTACCATCGGCGACCATGTGAAACTGTATCAGGGCGTTACGCTGGGCGCGCTCTCCACCCGCGGCGGCCAGCGCCTGGCCGGCGTGAAGCGCCACCCCACCATCGAGGACAACGTCACCATCTACTCCAACGCCAGTGTGCTGGGCGGCGAGACGGTCATCGGCGAGGGCTCGGTTATCGCGGGCTCCACCTTCGTGACCTTCTCGGTGCCGCCCCATTCCCGCGTCTCTGTGAAAGAGCAGGAGATCCGCGTCCGCCAGCCCGGCGAGAGGGACTAATCGACAGCAAGCAGCGTCGGAGGATACCAAACTGGCGATCTTGGCAGAGCGCTTGTGGAAACGGCGGGCGTCGCCCAGAAGCCTCTTCGCTAGTCTCGCCTTTACTGCTCGCCGCCGTTGGGTTCTACGAGGTATTCGAAGCCTTCCTGGGTGTATTCGCCGGCGATGCGCACGCGGGGAAGGGCCTCTACAGGGTCGCCCACCTCAACGCGGCGGTTCTCGATGGTGAAGGAGCACAGTACCCCAGCTTCTTCCATGTTAGCACAGCCTCGCCGAGCCCCATGTTTTCACGTCTCAGGCCCAGCGAAGCAAATAAAAAGCGGGAGCTGCGGAGGGAAGGTTTGTCGGGGACTCTCGACCTACTATGGATAGAAGGTCGAGAGTTATGATATACTGCTAGCAATTCTGAAAGGGGTTGCTATGCCGAACATGCAGATGAACTTCCGTATCGATGCCGAATTGAAGCGGCGCGGGGACGAGCGCTTTGCTCGGTTCGGCTGCACTCCGTCGGAGGCCCTGCGGCGCTTTTACGAGGTGGCCGCCCGCTACGACGACGAGTCCGAAGCGGCCTTGCAGGCGGTCATCGGCCCCGAGACGGAGGAAGCCGACGCCATGAGCGAGGGCGAGAAACGCGCCCGAGCGATCGATGATTTCCTGGCATCGCTTCAGGCGCAACGCGAGGCCCTAGGTATTCCACCAGCTGCCTCGCCTCAGGAGTTCTCGGATGAATATTGGGACAATCTTTTCTACGAGGCGAAGACCGAAAGACTGGCTGAAAGGGGACTCTGGTGACGGTTGCGGAGAATGCTATTGTTGTAGACAAAAACATTTGGCTCGATTTCTATCTTCACGAGCGGCCCCTTCATGAAGAAGCTGCTCGCTTTATTCGCGTTGCGGAGAAACACAACGCCAATTTGGGAACGCCAGCGGATGCTGTCAATGAAGTTTTTTACACCATTGGGAAATTTTTGAAGCAGCAAGTACGTGAGAACGGGGGCACTGTCGACGAGTGCACGGCCCGTGCTATAAACAACTTCGCGTGGGGGTGCGTCGACCACATGACCGATCTTGCGATATCGGTTCCCATGGACGATCGTGCGGCGTGGCTAGCTCGCCACTATCGCGATATCGCCTCGGATTACGAAGACGCCTCGGTGCTTGCTTGCTGCGAGCTGAGCAAGGCAAACTATCTGGTGACCCATGACAAGCGCCTGGCTGCCCAAGCCAACATAGCCACCAAAACCGCTACCGAAATGGCCGACCTCATAACCCGCGCCCACGGGGATTAGCCTCCCTGACCAATGCGATGGCCCGGGTGCGATCCTGTGACAAGCTGCCTTGTTTGCGAAGATTGCGAGACATTTTCCGTGGTCTGACAGTTGCCTGTTTGCCGGTGATGCCCTAGCATCGACACAGAACATGATTAGAGAACGTGCCCGACGGCGATGGTGTGGCGATGGCGATAAGGTGTCGCCCGGTCGAAAAGCAGAAAGGACTCCCATGGAAAACTTCGAATTCGTTTCCCCCACGCATTTCGTCTTCGGACGCGGAGCTGAAGAGCAGGTGGGTGAGAAGCTGGCAGCAGCTGGCGCCAAGCGGGTGCTCGTGCACTTCGGCGGCGGCAGCGCCGTGGCCTCCGGGCTCATCGACCGCGTGGGCGCCTCGCTGGATGCTGCGGGCATCGAGCACTTGGAACTGGGCGGCGTGCGCCCGAACCCCGAGATCACCCTGGTGCGCGAGGGCGTGGCCCTCTGCAAGGAGGCTAACGTCGATTGGGTTCTCGCCGTGGGTGGCGGCTCGGTCATCGACTCCGCGAAGGCCATCGCCAACGGCGCCTGCGTGGAAGGCGATGTGTGGGAACTCTTCGAAACCAAGGCTACCGACCACGACGTGCTGCCCATCGCCGTGGTGCTCACCATCCCTGCCGCCGGCAGCGAGGCCTCGAAGAACACGGTCATCTCCAACGACGAGCTGGGCCGCAAGACCGGCTACGCCAACAATGCCCATCGCCCGAAGTTCGCCTTCATGAACCCGGAGCTCACGTTTACGCTGCCGCCCTTCCAGACGGCCGCCGGTCTCACCGACATGTTCTGCCACCTGCTGGAGCGCTTTTTCGACGATGTGGGCGCCGTGCCCGTGACCGACAACTTGAATCTGTCGCTCATGAACACCATCCGCGCTGAGGCGCCGCGCGTGTTGGCCGACCCCGACAGCTACGACGCCCGCGCCAACATCATGTGGGCCGGCATGCTCTGCCATCAGGGGCTCGCCGGAGTGGGCCGCCACGAGGACTGGGCCACCCACGGTTTGGAGCACGAGCTGTCGGCGCTGAATCCGGCCATCACCCATGGCGCCGGTCTCGCCGTCATGTTCCCTGCCTGGATGGAGTACGTGCACACCGAGAACCCGGCGCGCTTCGCCTTCTACGGCCAGGCGGTGTTCGGCCTCACGCCCACCGGCGACGTGGAAGCCGACGCGCTTTCGGCCATCGACGAGACGCGGGCCTTCTTCGCGAGCCTGGGGATGCCCACCACCCTCGCCGAGCTGGATGTGGAAGAAGCCGACATCCCGAAGATGCTGCCGACGCTGGCCCAGAACAAGGGCGTCCCCTTCGGCAGCTTCAAGAAGCTGACCCTGGAAGACGCCGAGGCCATCTACAAGCTGGCGCTGTAGGGGGCGGGGTTCGGAAGCCTAATTCTCGAGTAGCAGTTCTCCGTTGTCGAGCTTCTCCTGCAAGTAGTCGCGGAAGTAAGGGAGGTCGAACCCCACGAGGCCGCGTGCGCGTTTGCCAATGATGCCGGCGTCGATAAGCCGCTTGCGGTACTGCGCCACGACGGAAGAGGAACGCCCCAGCCGCTCGACGAGATCGGCGATGCGGCTGTCCCCTTCATCTTCCAGCATAGCTGCAGCGAAACGAAGGTCGCCGGGGGAGAGCTCGGCGAAGGTGGCGTCCAAAATACGGTAGGTCATTTCCTGCTGTGCGATGGCGATACCGCGCGCGAAGTCGGCCGAATCGAGTGTGCTAGCCCGGGGATTTTCGTCCCAGGCGTAGTACCCGACAAGCTGGAGCATGAAAGGAAAGCCGCCGATGGACTCCGTCGCTGCAGTCAGCGCCGCTGCGTCAACGTTGCGGTTGCCTGCTTGGGCCGTGCGCACGAGCGCTGCGGAAACCTCGCCGTCGGGAATGCGGTCAAGCGCCCTGCGGTTCGAGCGCCGGAGAAACGACACGGTCTTGTTGTTGAGCAAAGATGAGATGTTGTGCGGCAGTCCCGCCATGAGGAGCGCTACCTTGCGCCCCTCCCGAACAAAGTGCTGGTAGAAGGCGGCGAGCTGAACCATTTCGTCGAGCGTCGGATCGACTTCGTCGACGGTGAAGAGCACGCCGACTCCTTGGGGTGAAAGCTGGTCCAGCATATCGTCAATGCGCGATCGCCAGTTGCTTCGCGGCGCCTCGCCTTCCGAGATGGAGAGCGATATAAGGTCGGGAACCCCTACGCTTGCGATCGAAAGGCCGCCCTCGGGGGTGATGAGGTGGGCAGCATTGCGGCGCAGCTGTATCTCTGCGTCGTCGAGCATGCCGGGCAGCGCTGTAACATTCACAGCAATCCAGCCGCTCTGCTCGGCGAGTTCAGCCAGGTAGGAAAGGAGGGCCGTCTTGCCTGTGCCGCGGGCGCCCGAGAAGAGTGTCGTCAGCTCGGGGCGCCGGCGTTCGCTGAGAAAGGCCCGCGAGCATGCATCAATGATTTCGCGGCGTCCGGCAAGGTAGACGGGAATCTCTCCGAAGCTGGGGGTGAAAGGATTCTCCTCGATGCCCACAATGCCTCCTTCTAAGTTTTACTAAGGAGTTCTAAGTTTCACTAAGTTTAACTAAGTTCTTCTAAGGAGTTCTAAGTTTCACTAAGTTTCTCGATTCGGAATGAGGTTGACTGTCACGGACACAGCGGGCGTGGGCATCGTTCCGAGGGCGGCCCGGGTCGCCGCGGTCGCGGCGGTCGCGGCGGCGGCCAGAATGGCGGGGGTCCTCGCATGAAGCACTGCTCGCAGCAGTTCGCGACGCTGGAGGGAGAGCCCCTGGGGGCCGATGATGCGGCTCCGGCCTGCGACCACAACTGCCGGCAGTGCCCGCTGCGAGGAACGACCTCCTGCATCAAGCGCCGCTAAGAGCCATCAAATGGGAAAGGCCCCGGATTCCGGGGCCTTTCTGTGCTCCGGGATGCTGCATCGGGTGTTTCTAGCGATAAGACGTCTCGAGACATCCCATGTGGCAGGGGCCCCGTCATGATGACGAGGCCCGCAGGGGAGGGAAATGTTGAGGCGAGCGCCTTAGGCGTTGTCGTAGGCTACGACGGAATCCTTGGTGTAGATATCATCGCCGTACCAGTTGTCGGCGACGGTGCCGCCCAGGCAGTTCTCGATGAGGTGACGGGCCGCCTTGCTGCCGCACCACACGCTGGAGCTCTGGCAGGTGCCCACGTAGTAGATCTCGGTATTGAAGCCCGAGGCGGCGATGCCGGCGGCGTACAGGCCCTCGACGGGCTTGAAGGCCGCGTCCACCACCTGGGCGTTGCGGTTGATGCGGATGCCGTTGTTGGTGTTGAAGATCACCGAGCTCAACTCGAAGCCGTAGAAGGGGCCCTCGCCCATGGACATCATGTGCTCGGCAGGCTTGGCGAACACCGAGTCGCCCGTGCCGGCGGCGCAGTCGGCCTCGTAGATGTCCATCGTGGCGATGAAGGTGTCGGCGGGAACGCCCATGAGCTCAGCCAGCTCCTCCAGCGTGTCGGCCTTGAACACGTGGTCGTTACCCTCAGCCAGGGCCAGATCGTCGGCGGCGTCCCACGGCTCGTTGGCGCGGTCCTCGCCCACGAGGCCCTTCATATGGGCCATCTTGCCGGCCTGGTAGTCGTTCAGAAGACCCGTGCCGATGATGGAGAACACGCGACCCTGCTGCTCGACGGCCTTGCTGCGGGCGATGTCAGAGGGAGAGCTCTCGTCGATGAAGCGCTCGCCGTCCTGGTTCACGTAGCAGCAGGAGCCGTTCATGGACGCGGCTACGGAAAGGAGGGAGTCGATGGAGAAGCCCGGCACATGGATGTACATGCTGGAAAGGGCCACGGTGCCGCAACGGCCGTGCCCGGTCTGTTCGGCCATCAGGTGGCCGTCGCCGTGCTGGTTCTCGCCCATGGCCTCGCACTTGGAGAGATCTTGGGCGCTGTAGTACTGCAGCAGGTCGAAGTTGTTGGACATGCCGCCCGTGGCCAGCACCACAGCCTTGGCGTTGATGTTGGTGTAGGTGCCATCCTCGTTCAGGATCTGCACGCCGGTGCAGGTGTACTCGTCGTCGAGCAGCAAGGCGGTGGCGCGCGTGTTCAGGCGCAGCTCCAAGTTGGCGTACTCGGCGCCGTCGAGCTGGCCCTGCAGGCGCTTGATGACCGCCGAGCCGTTGCCGCCGCAGATGCTGCCCTTGTCGGGTTTCCCGTGTTCTGCCTCATCTGCCCGGTGGGACTGACCCTCGCCGTGGTGGTGGGCATCTACCGCGCCATCTTCCAGCAAGACCCCACGGTCTCGCTGCTCATCTTCGCCGTTATCCTACTCGTGGAAGTAGTGTTCTTCCGCAAGTGGTGCCATAAGTTCTGCCCCATCGGCGCGCTTATGGGCCTGGTGGGAGCCAAGGCGCCGTTTCTGCGCCCCCGCGTGGCGGCCGACAAGTGCCTGCGCGAGCAGGGCATCGACTGCCAGGCCTGCGTGAAGGCGTGTCCCGAACAGCTCGACCCCCACACGGCCTCCATTCCGGAGTGCACCAAGTGCGGCCAGTGCGCCGAGGCGTGCCCGGTAGGGGCTATCTCCTTCCGCAAGCGCGCGGGTGCCGGCGTCCCGGCGACTGCGGACGCGAAGGGGCAGGCGAAGCGCCCGGGAGCGGGCTGCCCTCAGCCCGCGATGGCCGAAGAGCGCGATTTCGAGGAGGAGCTTATCTCCGAGCTCCCTTAACCGTACCTATCCGCGAGGCCCGTGCCCGTAACGCGGCCCTGATATGCGGGGGCGGCATTGAAACACCCCTTCGATCGTCCGTCCCCGCACCCGTTTTCCATCAAATCCTGGAGGTGTGATTTTCATGCAGTATACCGAGAATCCGACCGCTGGCCGATCTGTCCGAGGGGCCTGAGGGATCCGAGGCGGCTGGGGGTGCAGAAGCCTCTGCAGACGAGGCGTCCGGAGGTGCGGAGATCGCTGTGGACGAGGCCTCCGAGCCCGCAGCTGCGGAAGGGGCCGCCGCTCCAGCGCTGAAACTGCTCCAGCCCGATTACGCCTTCGAGTTCCACGGGGCCCTCACCCGCGGCTGGCACGCCCAGCTTTACGCTGCCGAGGCGGAGGACGGCTCCGTCGAGCGGCTCATCGTGCTGCGCTAGACGAGGCATCCGCATCAAGGGCATCCGCGTTCCCGTTGCCCTTAACCAGAAAGGCGACCCCGAGGGGTCGCCTTTCTGCGTGGTCGAGCCTTAAGGTCGCCGCTTCGGGGCCGGATGGGCCGCGCGCGCCGATGTTCGCGGGTGCCGTTCCCTAGGCGCGTTCCTCGTTCAGGTAGTGGCGCACGGCATAGCCGGTGATGTTGGAGCGGTTGATGATGCCCACCATGCGCTCGCCGTCGAGCACCGGCGCCTTCTTCAGACGGTGCTCGGCCAGCACGCGGGCCACCGCGCTCATGTCGTCGTTCACGTTCACGCAGATAACGTTGCGGGTGGCGATGCTGCCCACCGGCGCGGCCATGGTCTCGCGCATGGTGCGGTCGAAGTCGGCGTTCTCGCGCTCGACGATGAACGACCAGGCGCTCTTGAAGGCCGGCACCTGGTCGGCTACGGCGGCCATCACGTCGCCATCGGAGATGAAGCCGGTCACGTGTCCCTTCTCGTCCACCACCGGCGCCCCCGAGATGCCCTTGGCGCAGAAGAGCTCCAGGGCCTCGCCGACAAGGGCGGTCTCGGGCAGGGTGTACACGTCGGTCTTCATGATGCCGGCCACCGTGGGCTCTTCCAGCGCGGCCGCGGCTTCGGCGGCCTCAGGCGTCGCGGCAGTTGCGGCGATAGCGGGCTTGCGGGCCACGGAGCGAATCCAGAAGGCGAGCGCCAGGCCGACGAGGCCCACGACACCCACGAGAATGCCCGTCACGAGCATGGCCTGGGCGCACGCATCGCCAAAGGCGGCACCGCCGGCCACGGCCCCGGCGCTTACGGCGGCGTACACGCCGGTGAACACCGACGAGCCGATGCAGCCGGCAATCTGGAAGCCCGTGGACATGATGGTCACGCCGTGGGGGTTCAGCTCGAAGGGCAGCTTCGAGAGCGCGAAGCTCTGCACCGGCCCGATGACGAGCGCCGAGCCGCAGATGACCGGGATGTAGATGACGGCGAGCACCACCGGCGAGGCCGTGGCGATGAAGGCGCCGGTGAGGATCGAGAACACGGCGATGCACGCGAAGCCGGCGGGCAGGATGACGCCCGGGCCCTGCTTGTCGTAAATGCGGCCGGCCAGGGGTGACACGGCGCACGAGCACAGAATGGCCGGGAACAGGGTGAGCGAGGCCACCAAAGGCTCAGTGCCCAGCACCGACTGCATGAAGGTGGGCACGATGATGTTCATGGCGAAGATGGTGAGCAGCGAGAGCATGTTCACGATGACGCCCACGGTGAAGGGCGGGATGGACAGCGGCCGGAGGTCGATGAGCGGCTCGGCCAGCGTGCCCTGGCGCCGCACGAACAGCACGAGGGCCACAATGCCCACCACGGCGGCTACACAGGCCACCGGCACGCTGCCGCTGAACACGGTGGACACCCCGTAGAGAATGCCGATGAGGGCGATGCCGATGAGGGCCACCGAGGCGGCGTCGAGACGCGGGTGGGTGAGATGCGCGATGTCGCGCAGGATGACGGCGCCGGAAAGCAGGCAGAGCGCCGAGAGGGCGGCGAACACCCACAGCTGCATATGCCAGTCGGCTACAGCCAGGATGAGACCAGCCAGAATCACCGAGGACGAGGGCCCGAGCGTGGTCATGGCGCCCATGATGCCCATATAGGTGCCCAGCTTCTCGCGAGGTGCGATCTCCAGGGTGATGTTCATACCGATGGGAATGAGCATGCCCGTGCCGAGCGCCTGCACAATGCGGCCTACGAGCAGCACGGCGAAGTTCGGTGCGGCACCGCCGATGATCGAGCCTACGACGAGCAGCGCGGCCGTGGCGCAGAACAAGGGGCGGGTGGGGAAGGAGCGGTAGGCGAAGGCCGAGACGGGCACCATGACGGCCGCGCCCAGCATGTAGGCGGTGGCCAGCCACTGCACCGTGGACACGTCCACGGCCAGATCGGCCATGATGGGCGCGAAGCCCACGTTCAGGAAGGTCTCGTTGAAGGTGGCCAGGAAGGCGGCGAAGGCGGCCACGGCCAAGATGGCCGCCGGCTTGCGGGAGCCGGCGCCGCCGGCGACGTTGGCGCTCGGAGCGTCCCAGGCCCCTGTCTCGCTCGACGGGCGGGTAGCGGTATCTGCTGCCATGCGTGTCCTCTCTTTCCGCAGCGCCGGCGGCGGCATCGCGGCAAGAGAAAAGCGCTCGGCGGCAAATACGCCACGGCCGGGATTTCTCCTGTGCCGTGATCAGATTTACGCGCCGAGCGCTACATGTGTCGTTTGCAGTACCCTATTCAGTTAGCGGGAATATGGTACCACGGCCCCTCCTGCACGGGGTGCCCGCGAATCCGCGAGCGGCGGGGCGTTTACTCCTCGTACAGGGAGAAGTCGTCCTTGCCGACGCCGCACACGGGGCACACCCAGTCCTCGGGAATGTCCTCGAAGGCCGTGCCGGGCTCGATGCCGCCGTCGGGGTCGCCCACTGCCGGGTCGTAGATGTAGCCGCACACGTCGCAGATGTACTTGTCCATGGGAGCCTCCTTGCTCGTTTGAATCCGTCTCGCCCGCCGCCGCTCGGCACGAGCCGCCCCGAGGGCGTTGGGCCCCGAGGCGCCGCGCGTGATACGGCCGGCGTCACGCGCCCATCATGGCATGGATTGTGCCGGTGCTTCGCCATCTTCCCCGTTTGAAACCTGATGGTGATGCCGGGATACCGTTACCTATATAAAAACGTGGTGAATCCCAAAATTCTCCTATGCAAAAACGTGGTGATTTGCAAAAATAACCTATGCAAAAACGTGAATCACCCTGAAAGGATGCCATGAAGCGCCAGGCCATCGAAGATATGAAGCGCTGGAAAGAATCTCCTCGACGAAAGCCGCTCATCGTGAGCGGAGCCCGGCAGGTGGGGAAAACGTGGCTTATGAAGGAGTTTGGGCGAGCGTACTTCAGGGAAACGGCGTACATCACCTTCGATGACAATCCCCAGCTCATCGCCGCTTTCGAAGGATCGTTGTCGCCGAACAGGCTCCTTCCCATACTCCAAGCTGAAGCAGGCGTCCGCATCGACAAGCATACTCTGCTCATTCTTGATGAGATACAAGAATCCCCTCGCGCCATTCAATCGCTCAAGTACTTCAACGAGCAAACTCCCCATATTCCCGTTGTTGCGGGCGCATCGGCGCTCGGACTTGCGTTGCGGCGGGGGAAGCGAACGGAAAATAAGCCGCAGGCGCGGGCTTCATTCCCTGTGGGGAAAGTGAGCTTTCTCGATCTCTACCCTCTCAGTTTCCGGGAGTTTTTAGACGGTGTTGGTGAGGAATTGTTGGCTGAATTGGTGTCTGCTCTTGACTGGGATGCCATGGCCCCGTTCCACGACCGGTTGATCGAGCTGCTGAAACAATATCTATTCGTAGGGGGAATGCCGGAGGCGGTGCTTTCCTTCGCAGAAACGTCGGATCCAGCGGAGGCGCGCCGTGTGCACAGCGAGCTCTTGCGCTCCTACAACGCCGATTTCTCAAAGTATGCCGACGATGCGCTAGCAGAACGGATTCGTCGTGTCTGGCGGGCGGTGCCGACAAACTTGGCCAAAGAAAACCGTAAGTTTATGTTTTCCAAGATACGGGAGTCGGCGAGAGCCCGGGAGTACGAAGATGCTCTGCAATGGCTGACCGACACCTCGCTTGTGTGTCCCTCGAGTTGTGTGAGCGTGCCCGAGTCGCCCCTTGCGTCTCATGAAGACGAGGGAGTGTTCAAGGTCTATGTGCTCGATGTGGGTCTACTTGGCGCAATGTGCAACTTGAGTGCCCGAACTATTCTCGATAGCGAGGCGTTGTTCAGTTCATTCAAGGGGGCGCTTGCAGAGCAGCTCGTTGCCCAAGAACTGCTTGCGAGCGGCCAGGCGGGCAACAAAGTGGATACGGGCAACAAGCTGCACTATTTCATGAACCAGTCGACGCGCACCGAAATCGATTTCATCGTAGATGGAAACGAGCGAGTGCCGCAGCCCGTGCCCATTGAGGTGAAGGCTGGAACCAATCTGAGGGCGAAAAGCCTTGCCGCTTTCGTCAAAAAGCATCTCCCAGTACTGGCCTTGCGCACTTCGTTGGCCCCTTTCTCACGTGATGGAGTGATTAAGAACGTGCCACTGTACGCGTTCGGTGCCTATTTCCACAAGGAGATCGCAGGACAATGACAACGCTCAGGCTGCCACGCAGGGGAGGGAGATACGTGGCGGCCTGTATGGGGAAGAGCGACTAGACGAGAGTAGCCGGCGGTTTTGGCGACTATCCTTGTTCTCGCGCTATGCGGCTAGGTAAACCGCAGCAGCGTTGGCGGCGTTGCGGCCAGAGTTGACGTTGTTGTTCCCTCGCACGGCACAAGGCGCTCGGCAAGATCCTCGACGTGGGTAATTACCACCTGGAGAAGGGTTACGTCCTCGGTGCGACAAATGTCTCCCAAAAGTCCAACTTCCTCAACAAAAATGATCCAACTTCCGCAATGAAAACGATCCAACTTCCGCAATCACCTCGCTGACGTGGTATAGTAGGCGCACCGATCGATCATTGATGGAAGGGGCGCGCCATGGTGGAGAAGGACGAAGAGCGACAGGAGGGCTATTGGCCGCGCGTGGCCGACGCTGTGCTTCAGCGGGCGCTTCGGGCTTCCGGCGCCGTCCAGATCGTCGGCGCGAAATGGTGCGGCAAGACCGAGACGGCCAAGCAGCAGGCGCAAAGTGCTGTGTACCTCCAAGATCCCGACGAGGGTCCCTCTCTGGTCGCTTTGGCCGAAGTGCGCCCGTCGGTGCTCTTGGAAGGCGCCGAGCCGCACCTCATCGACGAATGGCAGATGGCGCCGCAGCTGTGGGATGCCGTCCGTTTCGCGGTCGACCAGGGGAAGGGCAAGGGCCGGTTCATCCTCACCGGTTCGGCTACGCCCAAGAAGAGACCGAAGCATTCCGGCGTGGGACGGATATCCCGTATGCATATGCGCCCCATGTCGCTCTTCGAATCCCGCGAGTCTACGGGCGCGGTCTCGCTAGCGGGGCTCTTCGATGGTGCCGCCGAGGTGGGCGCCATATCTGATCGCTCCATCGAGGACATCGCCTTTGCGCTCTGCCGTGGCGGTTGGCCGGAGGCCGTGCTGGAAAGCGATCCGGAGATCGCCCTCGACCAGGCTAAGGATTACGTTGCCGAGCTGCTCGACTCGGACATCGACGAGATGGACGACAAGAAGCGCAACTCGACGTGGCTGCGGGCCATTCTGCGCTCCTATGCGCGCAACATATCCACCGAGGCGAGCCAGGCGACCATCGCGGCGGATATGGGAGGAGAGCCGCCTTCGGAGAACACGGTCGCCGATTACCTCGACGCGCTCCGGCGCACCTACGTTACCGAGGACTTGCCGGCGTGGAATCCGGCGTTGCGCTCCAAGACCGCCGTGCGCACCAGCTCGACGCGGCACTTCTGCGATCCGAGCATCGGGGCGGCCCTGTTGGGCGTGTCTCCGCGGAAGCTCTTGCTGGACTTTAGTACCTTCGGGCTGTTTTTCGAATCGCTGTGCGTGCGTGATCTGCGCGTGTATGCGGCCAAGCTGCGGGGAACCGTCTACCACTATCGCGATAAGACGGGTCTCGAGGCCGACGCCGTCGTCGTCTTGGACGATGGTCGCTGGGGGGCCGTCGAGGTGAAGCTCGGCGAGAAGCAGGTTGAAGAGGGCGCGGCCCACTTGTTGAAGCTCGCCTCGCGTGTTGACGATTCCAAAGAGGGAGCTCCCTCGTTCCTTATGGTGCTCACGGGCCAGCAAGCGGCCTATTGCCGACCGGACGGCGTCTACGTCGTCCCGATAACCTGCCTGGCCCCGTAGCGAGAAGGTTGTCCAAAAGCCTTTCTCCGCCCTGTTGGGGCTCCGAAAGAGTCTCGGATTTCTCAGCTGGCGGTCAGAGCGCGTCGTTGCTGCGAGCCGTCGGCGCAGCGTCTTTTGGCCCTTCTTGTCGCCGATGATTTCGAGTCTCTGGAAGCAGGCGATATCGAGGTGCTTATCGCCGGCTTTGGAGGGCATTGCGCGGCTGGGCTCTCCGAGGTGTTCGGCACCGATTGGGCCGATGGGGCCATCGTCGAGGCTCTCGGATGCGGCGAGGCGGCAAAAAGGATGGGCCACTCTGCTGTTTCGTGGGACATGCTGGGCCCAGATGCCTTCCGTGTTGCCCGACAAAACGGCTGGCTGCTCGAGCGCGCCTGCGCAGCGGGCCTTGATCGACTCGCTGCCTCCGATGCTGAAGCAGGCTCCAATCTCGTCGAGAGCCTGCGGGTCTACGTGGCTTGCGGCGGTGACGCGAACGCGGCGGCTGAGCGCCTCTGCCAGCACCCCAATTCGGTGCGCAACCGCGTCAACCGTGCTCGCGCGGTGCTGGCGATGGAAGACGCCACGGACAAGCAGCTGTTCGCCTACCTGTCGATGATCTTCCTCTAGGCACCTCGCTTTCGCAGAGCGCTGCGTGCGACAGGGCGCGGCTCGTTTGCGCCGTGGGCGGCCGCAAGCCCCGTTGTGGGCGCCCACAACGGGCCGCCTGAGAGCCTGTGGCCGCCTCCACATCCTGCTTCGGGTTCGCCTTTTATGCTGGACTCACGTTCCTAGCGGAGACCGTGGATCAGCGAGAAGGAGAACCCCCATGGAGATCAAGGATTTCGAAGTCGAGCAGTGGATGAACCTCTGGGAGACGAAGTGCACCTACAACGTCGCCGAGACGTGCGTGTACTCGCTGTCCCTCGACCAGCTCTTCGAGCTGACCGGCGGCGACAAGCAGGCGTTTCTGGACGCCTTCGCGGCGCGCCGCCTCACCTACGGCGACATCGAGGGTCGCCCCGACCTGCTTTCCGGCATCGCCAAGCTCTACCGCACCGTGGCGCCCGAGCACATCATCCCCACCCACGGGGCCGCCGGCGCCAACGCACTCGTGCTCTCGACGCTGGTGAACCCGGGCGACCACGTGGTGTCGGTCATGCCCACCTACCAGCAGCTCTACTCCATCCCCGAGATGTGCGGCGCTGCGGTGGACGTGCTGCATCTGGAAAAGGAGAACGGCTACCACGTGGACGTGGAGGCCCTGGACGCCCTGTGTACGCCGGAGACGAAGGTCATCTGCATCAACAATCCCGACAATCCCACGGGCGCCCTGCTCGACGGCGAGACGCTGCGGGCCATCGTGGAGGTGGCGCGCAAGAACGACGCGTGGCTGCACTGCGACGAGGTGTACCGCCACCTGAACCAGGCCGACGAGTACGCCGAGTCGGTCGTCGACCTTTACGACAAGGGCGTCGTCACCAGTTCCATGAGCAAGGTGTGGTCGCTGGCGGGCATCCGTCTGGGCTGGTGCGTCACCAAGGACGAACAGCTGCGCCGAGGCCTTCTGTCCCATCGCGACTACAACCTCATCTCCTGCGGCTTGTTCGACGAGGCCGTGGGCGCCTACGCGCTGGCCCATGCCGACGCCATCCTCGACCGCAGCCGCTGCATCGTGCGCGAGAATTTGGCTACGCTTTTGGAATGGGTGGAATCGGAGCCGCACCTGTCCGTCGTTCCGCCCGAGGCCGGCACGACGGCGCTCGTCTACTACGACTACGACATCCCCTCCTACGATTTCTGCACCGATATGGTGAAGTTCAACGGTGCCTTCGTCACGCCGGGCGACTGCTTCGAGGAGCCGAAGAGCTTTCGCGTGGGCTACGGCTACTCCGACGATACGGCCAACTGCGCGAGCAACGGCGAGATCGAGCGCGGACTGGCTGAGGGCGCCTTCGGCCTGGATCATGTGCTCGGCGAGCTGGGAGACGTGCTGGTGGGGAAGGTGCCGGGCCGCACGAGCGCCGAGGACGTCACGGTCTTCGACTCGGCGGGCACCGCGCTGCTTGACATTGCCTGTGCCAAGATCGCCCTGGACGCCGCCGCGAGGCGCGGACTCGGCACCGTGGCAGAGCTCTAGAAGGTATTCTCAGGTGGTTTAGAGTTAATTCTGCGCCGTAGTGCTTTTTCCCATGGGCTTGTTACCAATCGGAAATACTAGACGCGTTATGGTGTATCGGTTAGCGTCAATACAGGAAAGAGAGAGCTATGGGGCGTTTGACCGTTGAGGTGGCGGCGCGGGCCGATGCACGGACGGGGGAGTTCGTCGAGGCCTTCGCCCGACGCGTGGAAGCCATGCCGCCGGGCCAGTGTCCGGTGGGGCTCATGCTGGGACAGTTGCAAGCGAGCGCCGCGCAGACCTGCGGCAAGTGCACGCCGTGCGCCCAGGGCATGCCGAAAATTGAGGCGCTGCTGGGCGATGTGGCCGCCTTCCGCGCCACGGCGGCGACGGTGGATGAGATCCGAGATGCGGCCACGCTGCTGCGCGACACCGCCGATTGCGCCGTGGGCTGGCAGGCGGGGGCGATGGTGTTGGCGGGGCTCGACGCCTTCGCCGAGGAGTTCGCCAGCCACGTGGATGCGGGCACCTGCGCTCCCGGCACGCGTCAGACGGTGCCCTGCGTCACGCGGTGCCCGGCCCATGTGAACGTGCCGGCCTACATTGCGCTGGCCGAGGAAGGCCGCCTTGCCGAGGCGGTGAAGATGATCCGCAAGGACAATCCCTTCCCTACGGCCTGCGCGCTTGTGTGCGAGCACCCCTGCGAGGAGCGTTGTCGCCGCACGATGGTGGACGCGCCGGTGAATATCCGCGGCATAAAGAAGTACATTGTGGACACGGTGGCCGCCGATACCGTGGAAACCCCCGCGCCGCTGCCCGCCACGGGCAAACGCGTCGCGGTGGTGGGTGCCGGCCCCTCGGGGCTCACCTGCGCCTACTTCCTGGGGCTCATGGGTCATTCGGTGACGGTATTCGAACGTCGCAGTCGCCTGGGCGGCATGATGCGCTACGGCATTCCCGCTTATCGGCTGCCCCGCGAGCGACTCGACGAGGATATCCGCGCCGTGCTGGGTGCCGGCGACATCGAGGTGCGTACGGGCTGCGACGTTCAGACGGACGAGATGCGCACGCTGGTGGACGAGTTCGACGCCGTGTACGTGGCCGTGGGCGCCCAGGGCGGCAAGACCCTTTCCATTGAAGGGGCCGATGCGGCCGGCGTTATGAGCGCCGTGGACGTGCTGGAGGCCATCGGCGACGAGCAGTATCCCGACTTCACGGGCAAGAATGTGGTGGTCATTGGCGGCGGCAATGTGGCCATGGACTGCGCTCGCACCGCCGTGCGCGCCGGTGCCGCCTCGGTCACCGTGGCCTATCGACGCCGCCTGGAGGACATGACCGCGCTGCCCTCCGAGGTGGAGGCGGCCATGATGGAGGGCGTGGAAATGCGCTGCCTTCAGGCGCCGGCCAGCATTGAAGCGAACGCGGAGGGCTGCGCGACGGCGCTCATCTGCCAGCCCCAGCGCATCGGCGCGGTGCGCGGCGGCCGCCCGGCCCCAGTGCCGGCCGACAAGCCTGAGGTGCGTCTGGCCGCCGACCTCGTCATCATCGCCGTGGGCCAGGCTATCGAGTGCGCCCCCTTCGAAGAGTTCGGCATGCAGCACGATCGCACCTACCTGTGCGCCGACGCGTGCCTGCAAGCGCCCGGTTTCGATACCGTCTTCGTGGGCGGCGACTGCCAGTGGGGTCCCAAGACCGTCATCATGGCCATCGCCGCAGGCAAGACGGCGGCGGCCAACATCGACGAGATGCTGGGCTTCCGCCATCAGCTGGATTGCGGCGCCACCGTGCCGCCGGCGCACCCCAACGACCGCACCGCCTACGGGCGCGTGCAGGTGGCCGAGCGCCCGGCACGGGAGCGCAAGTGCGATTTCAAGTACGTGGAAGAACCGGTGAGCGCCGAGGAGGCCGCCCAGGAGTGCGGCCGTTGCCTGCGCTGCGACGTGTACGGCATAGGCGCGCTGACCGGAAGGGGGCTGGAAGCATGGTAACAATCACGATAAACGGTCAGGCGGTGGAAGCCCCCGAGGGCACGAGCGTGCTGGACGCGGCCACGGCGGCTGGTGTGACCATCCCCACGCTGTGCTACCTGAAGGACTTGAACTGCATCGGCTCGTGCCGCGTGTGTTTGGTGGACGTGGAAGGCGAGGGGCTTGCGGCCTCCTGCAACACCGCCGTGCGCGAGGGCATGCGGGTGCGCACCGACACCCCGCAGGTAGCGGCGGCCCGACGGGCGAACCTGCAAGCCATCATGGACGATCATCGGGCGCTGTGCGCCACGTGCGTGCGCCAGGACACCTGCGCTCTGCGCGATCTTGCCAGTACCTTCAACCTGACCGACGCCCCGGGTCCCTTGCCCGAGCCGGCGCCCTGGGACGCCGACTTCCCGCTGCAGCGCGACAGCAGCAAGTGCATCAAGTGCATGCGCTGCGTGGCCATCTGCGAGAAGGTGCAGCACTGCGCCGTGTGGGACTTCACGGGGGTCGGCCCTTCCACGAAGATCATCGTGCGCGACAACCTGCCCATCGCCGAGACCGGGTGCGCCCTGTGCGGCCAGTGCATCACCCATTGCCCCACCGGGGCGCTTACGGCCCGTGACGACGTGAGCCTCATCATGGAGGCCATCCTGGATCCGGCGGTGGAAACCGTGGTGCAGGTGGCGCCGGCCGTGCGCACGGCCTGGGGCGAGGGCCTGGGGCTTTCCCGCGAGGAGGCGACGCCGGGACGCTTGGCCGCGGCCCTGCACGCCGTGGGCTTCGACAAGGTCTTCGACACCGATTTCGCCGCCGACCTCACCATTATGGAGGAGGGCAGCGAGTTCGTGGAATTCCTCGGCTCCGACGCGCCGCGCCCCATGTTCACGAGCTGCTGTCCCGGCTGGGTGCGCTTCGTGAAGCAGCACTACCCGCAGTTCACGGCCCAGCTTTCCAGCGCCAAATCGCCGCACCAGATGATGGGCGCGGTGGTGAAGAACACGCTGGCGGCCGAGGCCGACGAGGCGGGACGCCGTCTGTTCGTCGTGTCCATCATGCCCTGCGTGGCGAAGAAGTACGAGTGCGACGTGCCGGAGCTTTCCACGGTGGTCGGCGCGACCCATGGGGCCGGCACGAGCGATGCGGGCTTGGCGCCCGACGCGCCGGTCGCGCCCGAGCTGGCGGCCGAGGCCGCGCCCGACGTGGACGCCGTGCTCACCGTGCGCGAGTTCGGTCGCCTGCTGCGCATGGTTGGCGTGGACTGCGCGGCGCTTTCCGAGGCGCCCTTCGACAACCCGCTGGGGCTTTCCACCGGCGCGGCCACCATTTTCGGACGCACCGGCGGCGTCATGGAGGCGGCCCTACGCTCGGCAGCCTTCCTCATCACCGGCGAGAACCCCGATTTCAGCGCCTGCGATACCACGGCCGCCACGCCGGAGACGCCTTGGATGTCCCGCGAGCTTGCCATTGGCGACGCCACGGTGCGCATCGCTGTGGCCAGCGGCCTGGAGAACACGTCGAAGCTGCTGGATGCTTTGGAATCCGGCGAGGCCGCCTTCGATTTCGTGGAAATCATGGCGTGCCCTGGCGGCTGTGTGGGTGGTGGCGGCCAGCCTATCCAGTTCAACAGCGAACTGGCCCAGACGCGGGCCGGGGTGCTGAACCGGCTCGACGCCGCGGATAAGCTGCGCTACTCCCACGAGAACCCTGACATCGCGCGGCTGTACGCCGATTGGATCGGCGAGCCGCTGTCGCATACGGCCCACGAGTGGTTGCACACCGATCAGGAGAGCTGGCAGATTTGATGCTCGAGCTCGTGGATAAGCTCGCGCGCGAGCACGCCCTTTCCCAGGACGAGTACGCCGTGCTCATCGACGGCCGCACCCCGGCGCTGGCCGATGAGCTGGCTGGCCGCGCCCGAGAGGCGTGCGAGGCCGTCTACGGAAACGTGGTGTTTGCGCGCGGGCTCATCGAGTTCACGAATATCTGCAAGAACGACTGCTATTACTGCGGCATCCGACGCAGCAACGGCGCCTGCGAGCGCTACCGCCTTACTCGCGAGCAAATTCTGGCCTGTGCTGATGCGGGCTGGCGAGCGGGCTTCCGTACCTTCGTGCTGCAAGGCGGGGAGGATCCGGCTGTTACCGACGAGTGGCTTGCCGAGCTTATTAGTGCGTTGAAGGCGGCCTATCCGGGCTGCGCCGTCACGCTGTCGGTGGGGGAGCGCTCGCGGGAAAGCTACCGGCACCTGCGCGCCGCCAGGGCCGACCGCTACCTGCTGCGCCATGAGACGGCCACGGCCGCCCATTACCGGCAGCTGCACCCGGCGGCCATGACGCTTCAGCGCCGCATGGCGTGCCTGTCCGACTTGCGAGAGGCCGGGTTCGCCGTGGGCGCCGGCTTCATGGTGGGCTCCCCCTTCCAGACGACGGAGCACCTGGCGGCCGACCTCGCGTTCATCCAGGAGTTTCGCCCCGAAATGTGCGGCATCGGGCCGTTTGTGCCCCATCGCGACACCCCCTTTGCCGCCGAGGCACCCGGCACGGTGGAGCTTACCTGCTACCTGCTGTCCCTCGTGCGTCTGGCGCATCCGACGGTGCTGCTGCCGGCTACCACGGCCCTGGAAGCGCTGGATCCCCGCAGCCGCGAGAAGGGCATCCTCGCTGGCGCCAACGTCGTGATGCCGAACTTGTCGCCGCCCGAGCGCCAGGGCGATTATGCGCTCTACGACGGCAAGCCCCGCTCGTCGGCCGATGCGGCCCGCAAATGGGCCGACCTGGCGGCGCGGCTTGAGCCCTTGGGGCGCCGCCTTGTGGAAGACCGCGGCGATCCCGCTGCAGCCTGGGCTTCGGTTGTAGGTCCTGCTGCGGCATCGGTTGTCTCGCCCGCTCGGGGCGCTGTGGTACTGGCAGCAGCGTCGCGCCCGGTTTCTGCCGCCGCCGCTACCGCGCCTGGTTCGTCTTCCGCCGCTTCCTTTCCTTCGACCTTCCCCCCTGTCCCTTCAACGAAAGTGAACCCCTCATGAGCAGCTACAACGTACGCTCGCCCCGGGCCGACGAGTTCATCAACCACGAGGAAATCTTCGACACCCTGGCTTACGCCGAGGCGCACAAGAACGATGCGGCCCTGGCTCGTTCCATTCTGGAGAAGGCCCGGGCGAACCTGACGCCGGCCCACGACCACGGCACGACGCTCACCCATCGCGAGGCCTCGGTGCTGCTGGCTTGCGAGGACCCGCAGGTGAACGCCGAAATTTGCCGGCTCGCCCGCGACATCAAGCAGGCCTACTACGGCAACCGTATCGTGCTGTTCGCTCCGCTGTACCTTTCTAACTACTGCGTGAACGGGTGCCTGTACTGCCCCTACCACGCGAAGAACCGCGACATCCCGCGTCGCAAGCTCACGCAGGAGGAGATCCGCGCCGAGGTCGTCGCCCTGCAGGACATGGGCCACAAGCGCCTGGCCATCGAGGCGGGGGAAGATCCGATCCATAACCCCTTGAGCTACATTCTGGAGAGCCTTGAGACCATCTACGGCACCAAGCACAAAAACGGCGCCATCCGCCGCGTGAACGTGAACATCGCTGCCACCACGGAAGACGCCTACCGCCAGCTGAAGGCCGCGGAAATCGGCACTTACATCCTGTTCCAGGAGACCTACCGCCGCGCCCGCTACGAGGAGCTGCACCCCTCGGGCCCCAAGGCCGACTACGCCTGGCACACCGAGGCCCACGACCGTGCCATGGCCGCCGGCATCGACGACGTGGGGCTCGGCGTGCTGTTCGGCCTGGAGGGCTACGCCTACGAGTTCGCCGGCCTGCTCATGCACGCGGAGCATTTGGAAGCGGTGTTCGGCGTGGGCCCGCACACCATCTCGGTGCCGCGGGTGAAGCCGGCGAGCGACATCGACCCCGACGCTTTCGACAACGGCATTCCCGACGAGATGTTCGAGAAGATCATCGCGCTCATTCGCATCGCCGTGCCCTATACGGGTATGATCATCTCCACCCGCGAGTCGCAGGCGGTGCGCGCGGCGGCGCTTCAGCTGGGCGTCTCGCAGATCTCCGGCGGCAGCCGCACGAGCGTGGGCGGCTACGGGGAAGAGACGCGGCCCCACGACACCGAGCAGTTCGACGTGTCCGATACGCGCACCCTGGACGAGGTCATCGGCTGGCTCATGGACGAGGGCCACCTCCCCAGCTTCTGCACTGCCTGCTACCGCGCCGGCCGCACCGGCGACCGCTTCATGGAGTTCTGCAAGAGCGGCCAGATCCAGGACTTCTGCCAGCCGAACGCCCTGCTCACGCTGGGAGAGTACCTGTGCGACTACGCCAGCCCCGCCGTGGCGGAGAAGGGGTGGAAAATGATCGACACCGAGCTCGCCCGCGTTCCCGACGACCGCCGCCGCACCCTGGCCGCCGACTACCTCGCCCGCGTTCGCACCGGCGAGCGCGACTTCCGGTTCTAGGAGGAGTTCGCATGTCTCTGAACGATACCCCTTCCGGCGAGCGCGCCCACATCGTCTTCTTCGGCGTGCGCAACGCCGGCAAGTCCAGCCTGGTGAACGCGCTGACGAACCAGACCGTCTCCGTAGTGTCCGATGTGGCCGGCACCACCACCGACCCGGTGCGCAAAGCCATGGAACTGGCGCCGGCCGGTCCCGTGCTCATTGTTGACACTCCAGGTATCGACGACGCCGGCGACGTAGGCGACTTGCGCGTCCAGCGGGCCGAGGCCGCGCTGAACGAAGCCGACGTGGCTGCGCTCGTGGTAGATGCCACACGCAGCCTCACCCCTTTCGACGAGAAACTCCTCGCCGCCTTCCAAACGCGCCGCATTCCCTATGTGATTGCGGAGAATAAGGCCGATTTGCTTGCGGAAAGCGGGCGAGCCGGCGCTGCGGAGTCGTCGCTGCCTTCGCCGCGCCCGGGGACGGACGCTTCGGATAGCGAGCCCCTCTCGGAAGGCGCTGACCACAACGCCACGGCCTCCGCCGAAAACGATGGCGCTTCCGCACGGGCCGCCCGCGTGCGCGTGTCGGCGCTGACGGGGGAGGGGCTGAGCGACCTGAAGCGCGCGCTTGCCACCCTGGCAACTGGTGCAGTGGAGGAGCGGCGGCTCGTGGGCGACCTGCTTACGCCCGGTGACGTGGTGGTGCTCGTCATCCCGCTGGATTCTGCCGCGCCCAAGGGTCGCATCATTCTGCCCCAGCAACAGGTCATGCGCGACGCGCTGGACGCCGGCGCCTTCCCCTGCGCCACCGGCGTGGAAGGCCTGCCCGACCTGCTGGCCGCCCTCGCCCGACCGCCGCGCCTGGTGGTGACCGACTCCCAGGCCTTCGGCGAGGTGGACGCCCTTTTGCCGGCGGATGTGCCGCTCACATCGTTTTCCATCCTCATGGCCCGCTACAAGGGCGACTTGGCCGCTCAACTAGAAGCGGTACGCGCCCTGGAAAGCCTCACCGACGAGGACACCGTGCTCATCGCCGAGGGCTGCACCCACCACCGTACCTGCGAGGACATCGGCACGGTGAAGCTGCCCCGGCTCATTCGCGCTATCAGCGGTGCCGAGCCCCAGTTCGCCTTCACCTCCGGCCGCGACTTCCCCGACGATCTTTCCTCCTATGCCGCCATCGTCCACTGCGGCGGCTGCACCTTGAACGCCCGCGACATGGCCTCGCGCCTCCAGCGCGCCCGCGCCCAGCAGGCCCCCTTCACCAACTACGGCATGACCATCGCCCGCGCCCACAACATCCTCCCCCGCGCCCTCGCCCCCCTTGACGCCGATAATCTCTGTGCTCGCTCGTAGGATCAGTTATAAAAGTGCGCTCACATTATGCGGGTGGCGATAGGAAGGGCGGAGGATCCTCCGCCCTTTTTTCTAAGCAGCGATGTAGGAAGATGCGGCGTTGGCGGCGTTTCGTCCGGAGTTCACGTTGTTCGCCATGGCGGTGCCGGGCATATTCTGCGTGTAGACGTTTCGCCATAGCATGGCACCGTCGAGCCCCACGGCGTAAAGGCCAGGAATTGGCAGTGTATCGTCGTCGAGCACCTCGCTATGGATGCTGGTCATAATTCCGCCGTCCACCACTACGATGAGAGCATCGATGCGCGCAATATAAAACGGTCCTGTGGCGATAGGTTCAAGGAATGAAGGGGCCTTCCCAAACTCCCCGTCGAATCCTTGAGTGCAAAACTCGTTGTAACGGGTTACGGTTTCGGCAAGCGTGGCAACATCTAGATCGAAATGCTCAGCCAGCTCCTCGATGGTGTTCGCCGAGAACACGCTTGTCTCATCGTTATTGGCAAGGGTGTCTTCAACAACTTTCTGGTCAGATTCATCAAGCTCGCAGTTGTCGAGAATCGCCTGATCGAAGATGGCATAAGATTCGCGGTTGCCCAAGCAGGCTCCCAGGTTAGCGGCCATGTTGAACGTCATGGCTAGCGATTCGTCATTGAAGCGCCGGGCGTCTTGGTTCACCCAAATGCACAGGCCATTGCCTACGATGCCGTTGCCGCCATTCAGAGGACTGTTATAGGGGACGGTGGTGTCGGTGCCAAAGGCCTTCACCATTTGGAAGCCTTGAATGGCGGCATTGCGCAAGAAGTCGCGGCCGCCTGCCGCCATGGCCATGGTGTAACCATCGCCGCGCACGGTGGGAGAGCACATCGAGCCAGCCATTTCCTCTACCTGGTTTCGAGACATGCCGGCCTGGCAGAGTAGCTCGGGATTCGCCCCAATGCCGCCCGATGCAAGAATAACCGCCTTGGCGTTCACCTCGATGACGTTTCCCTTGCTGTCCTCTGCATATACGCCACATACGGTATCGTTCTCCAGCTTTAGCTGAGTGGCAGTGGTTTGGAAGCGGAATTCTGCGCCCATTTGCTCGGCCTTTGCCTGCATGGGCTCAATGTAGCTGGTCACTGCGGAGTCGTTGTCAAACCAATGCATGGTGTTGTAAAGACCAGCACCGTAATTGTCCACATTTCCGCTGAATTGCACGCCGTTCTCTATGAGCCAGTCGATGTTGGCAGCCGAATTGTGCACCATGTCATACCAAAGCGCACCATTAGTCACCCACTGACCTTCCTCAAGCTCGGTGCGGATGATGTCCACTTCGCTAATCTCAATGTTGAGGTTCTTTTGCAACACGGAACCAACGGCGAAAACGCCTTCGGTACCAGCGCCGTTACCGCCAGCCACTCCTCCGGCTTCCAGCACGATGACTTTGTTTCCGTTTTCGGCGGCTTGCACGGCTGCCGACAGGCCGGAAATGCCAGCGCCCACTACCGCAATGTCGCATTCGATTGTTTCGGCAACGTTGGCAGGTGTCGACAGCTGTTCGGCTGCCTGCTTATCATCGTCGCTTTGCGGGTTTGAAGTGGCGCTCTTCGGCTGGTTGCAGCCGGCAAGCCCTAAGAGTGCGGCGGTACCTAGGGCAGCGCCGGAAATGAATTTGCGCCGACTCATTCCCTTGCAAGGTTTCCCGAGTGCTTCGATGTCTTTGTCCTCCATAGTAACCCTCCATTTCTGAGTGCTGTAAAGACGAGGTCATCTTAGGGTGCTTCATTCATTACAACAATCGGATTTAGGGGTGGTAATAATTAGGAGAAATGCCAGTTGGAAGTGCTGGTGTCGGGCGATTTTACGAAGGATAATTATACTGAAGGCACTATTTGTCGCTCTTCAAAAGATTGACGTACATGCGAGCATACCAGGCCTCAACTACAAGTTGACCATCTTGGGACAAAGGACGGTGGGCTTTTTGGGTGATAGATTGCACGATTTTGCGCAACCTATCTGCTTCTTGCGTTCCGCGTTTGGTGAGCGCGACTGTTTTGTATCTGCCGTCGCTGCAAGACGGTGTTTCGCGAATAAGTCCACCCTGGATTAGCTGCCGAAAATAAAGTGATGCATTGCTTCGGGGCAAGCGTAGAGTGTCGGCTAAACCCGAAGGTTGGGCTTCGCATTCCTGATCGAGGAGGTCTAGGAGGCGAAAAGCGCTTAGCGAAGGCCCATGGTTGTCTCGCAACGCCTCTTTCCATCGAGATATAAGGGTGCGCCATAGCAGAAGATGCGAAGAGCCGAAAAAATGGCTTTGATTCGGAGCTGCGGCAAGTGTCGGCATGGAGTGTCCTCGTAGGATATCGCAGCTTTCTCGTGAGGAGTCGCGCATGAACTCGAAGAATTCTTCATCCTGCAGGCTGGCGAGAAATCGTTCTCTCACAAATGCGGCGAGCGCTTCGTTTGTGCGTTCGCTAACGACTCTTCCCTCAGGGGTAAGACTTAGAAGCATAGTACGTCCATCGATGGGATTCGCCTCTTTGGCAATTAATCCACGATCTTCCAGTTTGAGAAGGACGTTCCAAACTGTTTTTCGCTCGAGCATCAAGTAGTCGCAAAGCCAAGGCGTAGGCACCGCTTCAGTATATTCGAGCAACGTGGTGAGGGTGGACAAGCCGCTGTAGGTAAGATTGAAGTCGGAGCGCATGAGTGCTGATGTGAGTCGGTAATGCTCGATGATTACCGTCATCATTCGATGCGAGATGGCGAAACGATCCATAGGCTCCCAGTTCCTTAGAGGCAAAAGGTGGACAAACGAGCTTGAAGAGCGCGCTATCGCTCATACGAACGACAGCCTGGCTCAATTTACACAATTGCGATCCGATCCTAGTATAGCGATCTCCGTAATCGAGAAAGCTCTTAGCGAAGATTGCTTCAATAACAGTTTCGCTTGCACAGTAACAACCCAAATGTTGCTATGCAAAAATGATGTTGGGGATGGCGTAGAACATAGGGAGTTACCTTAGCGACACGCTTGGTTTTCGGGTGCAGCTGTCTCCGAGTCAAATGACAGTCAAATAAGCGTCAAGTAAAGGCATAGCGCTTTGAACTGGGAAAACTTCCAGAGATCTCGGAAAATCGGGCCGAAAATGACTACTCAGTCAAATGACAGTCAAGTAAAGCTCAGTTGTAATTCCGCGTCCTGAATCAAGCTTTTGCAGACTTCGGTATTTCAGCGCCCGACTGATCAGAACGGTCTTAAGCCCAAGAAGGCTTGTATTGCATGAACTTCGGAGAGGCATCGGGATTGACGGGTTTTATCGTTCCCTGCTCGACGGCTTCCCTGATGAGTCGGGAGACTTGGGCGGAGTTGTTCGGTGCTATTCCGAACCTTTCGCGTAAGGACGCATTGGTGAGATAGTCATTGCTCTCGTAGGTCACGCAGGCATGCCAGTAGCACGCCTGGAGTCGTTCGTCGGGGGTCATATCCTTGTACGCCTTTGGCTGGAAAAGCGTCACCTGCATGCTCTCGGGGCGTATCTCGATTCTCGGTGCCGGTGTGTGCAGGGCCTCGCTGCCCAGCACGATTTTGTCCCAGCCGCTGCCAGCCTCCTCGCAGTAGCGAAACCGACGCATGAGGGCCGAGAGGGTTTCATTGCGCGAGCGCGGGGGATCGTTCACGATGCGCACGGTTTCCACCAGAAGCTCACCAGGACTCGTCACTTCGATTCGGTCAACGAAGACCTCGACCATAGGACCCGCTCCGCTTATGCCCAGATCCTGGTGGATAAGGGCGTTCACGATAGTTTCGCGAAGCGAAACGGCGGGGTAGAGACTTCGAGGCTCGCTCTTTAGACCGTTCAGGCTGTCGCCTGCGGCCGTGAGGCCTTCCAGGTAGAGAAAGGCGTCGTCAAGGGAGAGGGCGTATCCCGAAGGAAAGCTTCGCTCGCTTCGTTCCGCTGCGCGGTTTTTGCCGGCGTAGCGGGCAATGCGGAGTCCTTTACGGCGCACGGTGGGAAAGGAGGAGAGATCCTTCGCGAACAGCAGTGCTCCGAGGTTTGTGATTCCCCATCGGCCGTTTTCCTGTTGGATGAGAATCTCGTCTTTCTCCAGATAGTGGGAAACGGTTTCCTCATCGGGGGGAAGGGGGATGTCCAAAAGGTCGAAGTACCGGGGATAATCGAGAAGGTCCAAGGCCTCATCCAAGGGCAGCTGCTCTTTTGCGATTTGGGCTTCGAAAGATTTGTTTTGGATGCGGCGCCAAAGCTCTGCCTCTCGGGCGGATCCGGTTTTAAGAGGCTGGGTGCTCGAGTCAGTGCGGATATAGGCATGGTGGTTGAACGCGACGGGGGATTGCGCCGCTGGCCAGACCTTGAGAATGACGAGCGGCTTCTGGTCGTAGGTGACTTCGGCGAACTCGAAGTTGGCATTATCGCTCAGATGCTGCCGAAGCCACATCTCCAGGCTTTGGTTCCCCCTCTTCTTGTTTCGGGGCTTGAAGGTGGTCCCCGTCACTTCGTGGGTGGCGTCGTCGATTCCCCATATTTTGAACGCCGCGGAAACGCCGTGATAGGCGGCCGAGTTGGCCAGGGCCGAAATGTCCTCGGCTTCCTTCTCGGCTTCGGAGAAGTTCCTTTTGAATTCGACGTACTCGGTCTCATCGGGAAGCGCCCGCAGGTTGTCGATGAGCTCTGCAGCATTGGGGATCATGCTCTTCCTCCTTTAATCGAGTAAAGAGATAATAAGCGCCAGTCAAGTAAAAATCAAGTAGGAGTCAAATGACAGTCAAATAGGCGTCAAGTAAAGACATAGCGCTTTGAACTGGGAAAACTTCCAAAGATCTCGGAAAATCGGGTCGAAAATGGCTACTCAGTCAAATGACGATCAAGTAAGAGTCAAGGTAAAGGCGCGGCAGGCCCTACAAAAATTTTGTCTCGTCCAGCTTCTTTAGTACCCAGTCGTTCAGGCGGATGACGGGGCGGCGCAGGACGAGGCCGAGAATCAGGCTCGGCACAAGGATGGCCGCGAGCAGGCCCATCTGCACGAGGTACTGGTCGCCGTAGATGCCGGCCATGGCCCCTTCCAGCGCCGGCATGGAATGGGCGAAGGGCAGCCACGGGTAAATCTCCTGGAACAGCGGGGCCGACAGCATCTGCACCGGCATGAGGCCGCCGGCGCCGGCCAGCTGCAGCACGAGCCCGATGATGGCCAGCGCCTTCCCGATGTTGCCGAAGGACACCGTCAGCGTGTACACCAGGTTCGTGAACACCACCGATGCCAAGCAACAGGCTGCCAGATACAGCCAGAAGTGCTCGCATTCCACGCCGAGGAAGAACACGTTGCCGAGTCCCACGATGAGCGCTTGGGCGAGTCCCAGCAGGCAGAACACCCCGTAGCGACCGAGGTACAGCTCGGCCGCCCGCGGCGCGCGCCCGAACTTTCGTGTCAGGGCGGCCTGGCGCGCGGGGGAGACGGACACGCTCATGAGGGCCACCATGAAGATGGCCCCAATCCACAGGGCGAGGGAGGTGTAGAAGGGGCTCATGGCGCTGCCGTTGTCGGCCATGGGGTACACCGCGTGGCGCTCGAGGTGCGTCGGCGCGGCGAGGAATTGGGCGATGGCGGCCGGGTTGTCGCCGATGATGCGGCGCACTTCGTCGATATCGCCGGTGTCCAGGGCGTGCCGCAGGTCGTCGCGGGCCTGGGCGAGCTGGCTTTCCGCCGTGCGCAGCGTTTCGGCGGTCTTGCGCAGCGACGCCTCGCCGGTGGCGAGGTTCGCGGCCAGAGAATCGGTGCTGGCGCCGAGGCTGTCCGCGGTGTCCTTCAGCGATCCGGCTAGGGTTTCGGTGTCGGCACCCACCTTCTGCAAGCTGTCGGCCAGCGACGCCAGCTCGCCCTTCAGCTGGTCGTTGTAGGTGCTCAGCGAGTCGTGCAGACCCGCGCGCGCTTGGTTGATGCTGTCGGTCACCTTGGCGTGCGTCTCGTCGATGGACGCCGCGTCGCTTGCGATGGCGCTCTCGGCGGTGGCGAGATTCGCCTCCAGCGTGCCCAGCTGGGCGATGATGCGGTCAAGGGCGGCGACGGCCGGGCTGTCCGGGTCGGCTCCGGCCAGGGTGTCGCGCATGGTCTGGTAGGCTTGGGCGAGTCCCTGCACGTCCGAGCGACAGGCGGCCAGCACGCCCTGGGCCGCGGCTGGGTCGTCTTTCATGGTGGCGAAGGCTTCATCGGCGGCGCGGGCTACAGCGTCGTAGCTGGCATCGGCAGCGGTGAGTGCCTTCTCGGCTGCGGTGCTCGCGGCGGAAAGCCCGTCCCGGCCGCTCGTCAGGCCCTCTTGTGCCTCGCTCACCAGAGGGGCGGTAGCGTCGGGCGCCTTCCCCGCCTCCTTCAGAATGTTCGCTGTCGCGTTCACAAGCGAGGTCGTGGATCCCATGAGGTCGGCATAGGCCTGGGCCTGGTCGGCTGCCGCGCCCACTTCGCCCACCGCCTCGCCAAGGCGCGACCCCAAGGTTTGCGCGTAGGTGAGAATGCCGTCGCCGCTCATGAACGAGGTGAGACTGCTCGTGGTGCCCAAGGCCACCGACGCCACGGTTTCCGTGAACGTCTCGTCGATGGTCTCCTGTAGGGTGCTTGCGCCCGTGGCGGTCACGCGCTGGGCGATGGCGTTCTCCTTCTCGTTGTCGTAGTAGATGATCTTCGGCTCGGTGATGTCGTCGGAGAACACGGTCATGAGGTCGCGCGAGAACTCCTTCGGGATGACCAGGGCTGCGTAATACTCGCCCGACCGCACACCTTCCACAGCCGCCTCGGCGCCGACAAACTGCCAGGCGAACTGGTCGTTGGCCCGCAGCTTGCCGATGATCTGCTCGCCGGCATTGATGGGCGTCGGGATGAGGTTGGAGGTATAGCCGGCATCTTCCGAGGCCACGGCCACCTTGATGCTGCCGGTGTTGCTGTAGGGATCCCAGAAGCCGAGCGTCGTGAACCAGGCGTACATGGGCGGCACGAGCGCGAGCCCCATCACCACGATGGCAGCAATGACGTTCCGGAAGAGGCTCCGCACATCACCGATGAAAATGTCCCAAATCACCCTCACGCCGAATCACCACCGATTTGCCCGCTGGCGCGCTTCTGCAGTTCCTCGGTGCTCAGGTTCGCCAGGGCGAGCTGGTGCGCGAGGTTGGTGTCCAGGTATGAAATCACGATGAGATACGTGTCCACCACGATGACCCCCACCACCATGGCCATGAGCATCATGACGCGCGCATCCACGTCGGCATGCACCAGCACCATAATGGCGAAGGTGACAAGCGGCTGCGCGACAAGCGCCACCCAGCCGATGCGCCGCAGCACCGGGTAGGCGCGGTGGAAACGCTCGGCTCGGGCGATGAGAGCCTGGCGGAAGGCGTCGATGTTCAGCAGCGCGCGGACGAGCGTGCGCGTGCGGTATCGGGCGGGCGTCTGCCCCGCGGCTTTGGCGCTGGCCGTGACCGGCTCGGCCAGAAGCAGGTCGGTTGCTCCCAGCTTCTCGTCGAACATGAGGTTCAAATTGAAATCGCAGCGCCCGATGCCCAGCCCGATGGCGAACCCCAGGGGCACGAACAAAAGTCCCAGCAGCAACATGTCGTGCAGGTAATCCATCGCGTAAAAGCCGCCGATGGCCTCGCGCATGGCGTCGATGGAATAGGTGAAGGGCAGAAGCGGGTGAATGACCTGGAAAAAGTCCGGCATCATCTCGATGGGGAACATGCCCGAGGAGCCGGGAATCTGCACGATGAGCAGAATGACCGCGATGGCCTTCCCGATGTGCCTAAATGCGTAGGCCAGCGCGAACATGAGGTTCACGTCCACGAACACCGTGAGCAGCCCCGCGCCGATGAAGGCCGCCGGACTTTCGCACTGAATCCCGAGGGCCAAATCGCCCACGCAGCAGACGAGCCCCATGGCCAGCCCGCACACCACGTAGAACAGCCAGCGTCCGAAGTAGGCCTGCACGGCGGTGAACTTCGGCAGCCCCTCCGGATCGACGCGCAGCTTCACCATGGCCATGAGGATGAAGCCGGCCACCCACAGGGCCAGGTTCGTGAAGAAGGGGGCAACACCGCTGCCGTAGTTCTTCACGGGATACACCAGTTGCGTGTCCAGGGCCACGGGCGCGGCCATGAAGGCGCCGATCTTTCCCGGGTCGGCCTTCAGGTATTCCGCCAAGTCCTTCACGGTGGCGGAGTTCTGCAGCGCGGTCAGGCCGGTGAGCGACTGCTCCAGGTTCGTCTCCATGGTGCCCAGGGAATCGGACGTGGTGGAAAGCGAGGTCTCGGAAGAGGTCAGCGTGTCGCTGAGCTGCCCCAAAATGGCCCGCGCCTCGGCGAGCGAGGGAGTGAGCCCGCGCAGGGCCCCTTCCAAGGTGCCGCAGGCTTCCACCAGGGAATCCAGGCTGGTCGTGATGTCTGGCAGCACGCTGTCCTGGAAGGTGGCCGCGGTGGCGCGAATAGTTTCAGAGGCTGATTGCGCCGCCGTATCCAGCGCGCTCGCCTCGGTTTCCAGGGAGTCGGCCGTGGAAGCCAGGTCGTCTGAGGCCGTGCGCAGGGCGTCGGTGGTGGTCGTCAGCCGCTCGTTGGCGGCCCGGGCTTCGGAGAGAGCTTGCGCGATGGCCGGATCAGCGCCGGCCGCTCCGGCCTGGGCGGTGAGGTCGCTCACGAGCGTCTTGTTGTCGGCCAGCAGCCCCTCGGCCGTGGCGAGGGCCGTATTGGTGGCCGCCTCGGCCGCTGCGACATCGCCGCTCACAGTGCCCAAGGCGCGCTGGGCCTGCGCAGCGGCGCTCGACAATTGCAACGCTCCGTCGGTGGCGTTCTTGGAAAGCGCCGTTCCGTACTCGTTCACGGTGCTCCGCGCCTTCGCGAGCAGTTCCTTCGATTGCCCGATGGCCTCCAGCAGATGTGGCACATCGTCTTGAAGCCCCGCCAGAGTATCGTCGGCGCGAGCGACGGACGTCCGCGTGTCGTCCACGGTGCCGACGAGTCCTTCCAGGGTCGCGCGGGTTTCGCCCACGGTCTCCTTGGCGCTGCGAACGCCGGCGGTGAGGCTGCCCTCGGCGGCGTCGGCCTTCTCTTCCGCCTCGGCCCCCACCTTCTGGGTCGTTTCCACCACCTTCTCCGACACCGTCTTCACGAAGTTCTCGTTGACGGCCGCCTCGACGGCGTTGGCCGCCGCGTCGGTCACCTTGGGCGCGATGGAGGAGGGCTTCTCGTTCACGTAGTAGTCGATGGTCGGCTGGGTGAAGTCGCCGGTGAACACGCTGGCGAAGTCTTCGCTGAAATCCTTCGGGATGACGAGTGCCGCCCAGTAGCGTCCCTCGTAGACGCCATTTATGGCCGCCTCGGCGTCGGTGAATTCCCAGCCCATCTCGTGGTTGTCGTGCAACTGGGCCACCACCTGTGCGCCCACGTCCAAATGCCCCGTCTCAGGGCTGTCGGCCCCCGCATCCTCGTTGGCCACGGCCACCAGCACATCGGCCGTGTTGCTGTAGGGGTCCCAGTTGGCCGCTACCACGTACCAGGCGTAAGCCGACGGCATGACGATCATGCCCAAGGCGATGACGAGCGCCACGGGGTTGCGCAGCACCCGTTTCACATCCCGCGCGAAGATGGCGAAGATCACTCCCAGGTATGTCCGCATTCGCTTCAGCATATGCGCCCGCTTGCGCCTTTCTCTGCCCGTTTGCTGACCTTGCTTGTAATGAGAAAAGTTTCCCACATCAAGTTCTCTGCGCCACGGACAGCGGGGGATTGTCGCTATGCTGAAACGGGTGCTGCGTCTGACGATAAAGTGACGCGCTCCGGTCGCCGCTTGCCCCCGCCGAACTTCGTTCTTGCTCTGCGGCAAGGGGCGAAGCCTCACCGAAGCGGTTGCCCGCGCTGCCCGTTTGTCGCCGTGTTGTGGCTTGAGTTGCGATGCCGTTGCTTTACACTACGGGCAAGCAACGAAGCGTCGAAGGAGGCGCCCCGTGATGCAGGCCGACGCGCAGGAGGTTGCGCCGCCTGTGAACCTGAAGGAAAGGAGGCCCTCCGTGGCCGATCGCAACATTGAGAACGCGAGCACCGAGGTGCCGGAGATTCCCGACGAGCTGGAACGCGTGCTCGTCTTCGCCCTGGACGAGGCCAAAGAGAAGATCGAGGGCGGCGAGGACGTCATCCCCTTCACCACGCTCGTCGTGAAGGACAATCTGTTCATCGAGTCGCACCCGGGCGATTCCGCCGAGGAGTGCTTCGAGGCGGCCGAGAAGAACGTGCGTGGCGCTCGCGGGGCCGACTGCTACGCCTTCTGCTACGACGGCTACATTGAAACCGACGATGGCGTGAAGGATGCGCTCATTGCTGAGGGCGGCGTGCCGGGTGCCGATGAGGGTTACGCCATCGCCTACCTGTATGAGGTCGATGACGAGGGCGCTTATACCTTCGAATCCGAGGCCGCCTACATCGGCGAGGCCCCGAACTTCATGGCGGCCCTGAAAGAGCCGGTCGCCTACACCGACGACGAGATCGACGAGCGCTACCGCGACGAAGATGACGCCGAAGAGGGTGCCGAAGTTGCCGAGGCCGCCGACCTCGCCGAGGCTGCTGAAGAGGCTGTGGCCGTGGTTGATGCGGAGGATGCTACGGAATAGTTTGACCGCGGCTCTGCCTGAGTCGATAGGTTTGAACCGAGCGCCAGCTCATGTCTTTGTGGCAGAGCTGGCGTATTTTGTTTGCGGCTTAGGATATGTTTGCCGGATTTTGCCTCTCGATAGAAATAGATGTGAGTTTCGAGCATAGCGAAGGAGAATTTCGGAAATAGATGCGAGTTTCGGGCGTAACGAGGGAAGGCTTCGGAAATAGATGCGAGTTTCGGGCGCGATTTGGACAAAATCAGCGCGTGCGGTGCGAAATGATGCTCGAAACTCTCATCTACTTCCGGATTTGGGCGGTCACTGTGAGATTTGCCCGGTTCGGCTGCTCGAAACTCGCAACTATTTCCAGAATTCAGCAGACGCAGAAAACTGATGCCTACAAAAAAAGCCGGCGGAACTCCGATCCAGTTCCACCGGCTTGTGCCAACAGGGTTGGCAGGTTGCTCATCGTCGCGAGCACGGCGCTTGTTTCAAGGGCAGCGCCAAAAAAGAAGTGAGGCGGCAAGGAGGGGTGCCTCGCCGCCTCGGAGGAGGGGGTAGCGGCATCGAGTGCCGCATTCTGCTTTCAAGGGGATTGAAGCAGAGCGATGGAAGCAGGGGAACTTCCAAATCGCTGAAACGAATTATAGGTCAAGACTTGTTTTGGTCACCATAATGTGCTTCATTTTCCACGAAGAACGGCATCATTTCGGCGGTGAGTAGCATATAACCCCTTGTCAGAGCCCGTTTACCTGCGTCAGAAGCCCGTTCGCCCTCTGAGAATTTTCTTCACATTCAATAAGAAAGTTTCAGATTGCCCGTCTCCCTCCTTTCCGAACCTTTTATCTTCCTTCGTTGATGCAGGGCCCTCGGCATCGGAAAACGCCTTCTGGATGTACGAAACGATGCGCAGGATGCACGGCGGTGTTATGGACGAATAAGAATGTCACCCCCCTGGTTGTTTGATTTTGTCACCCTCTAGGACGCAGGATGCACGGCGGTCGCAAAAGATCATTTGGAAGGGGTTCATGTCGAAAAAGGTTTATCCCTCAAGCAATCTTGTATCATGGAAGGCAGCAAATTCGTGGAAAGGAACTCCTCATGGCCGATCTCGCGCTGCGCTTTGGCAAGGACATGCTCGTCGTTTCGTCGCCGATTCAGGAGGCCCTGCGTCGGGCCGGCATCGAGTCGGTGTGCGATCAGGCGCTCGCGCTTTTGGTGGAGCCGGAAACCATCGAAGAAGCTTACCGCATGGAAACGGTGGCCGGCCCGCAGTGTATGGTCACCCCCGTGGCCGATTTCACGTCGGCTCGCTTGGTGGCCGTTGGTGCCGAGGGCAAAGGCGAAGCGCTGGCTGAGGCGGCTCTTGCGGTCATGGCGGAGTTCAAGCCTCAGCACACGCTTGTGGAAATCGCCCCCTGCGGTTTGCCGCTGGATCCCGACTCCAAGGCGTCGCTTGTGGAAAATCGCGACCAGTACGCTCGTGCGGCGCAATTCTTCGATGGCCGCACCTTTGATGCGTTCTTTTTGAACGGGTTCACGACGGCCGATGATCTGAAGTGTGCGCTCATGGGCCTGCGCAAGGTGACTGATGCCCCCATCATTGCTTCGGTGGATGTGCAGGGTGACGGCGGCTTGGCGAGCGGCCGGGGCACCTGGCGCGAGGCCGTGGAAGTGATGGCGGAATACGGCGCGGCGGTGGCCGGCTTCTCCACGCTGGCCACCCCTGATCAGGCGCGCGGTTTGGCCGATGCGGCCCGCGAGACACTGGAGGCGCGCGGAGCGGATTTATGTCTCATGGCCACGCTGCAGGTGTTCCAACGCGACGCCAAGCAACAGGGCCCCACGACCGAGAACCCCTACTACAGCCCCGACACCATGATGCCCGCGGCCCTTGAGCTGCGCGCGGCTGGCGTCCAGTTCCTGCGCGCCGCCGGTCAGGCGACCCCGGCTTACACCGGGGTGCTGGCCGCCACCGTTGCGGGCCTCGATGTGGCGCCGGTCCTGTAACGTTCTCGCCGAGAAGCCGCGTTGCCCATGAGCACCCTGCCATACCAAGGCCGTTGCGCCTTTGCGTCTCTGCATCCCGCGGTGACGCTCGGCTTCTTCGCGGGGGCTATCGTGCTTTCCATGGTGCTTGCGAACCCCATTTGTCAGGTGATGTCCGTTCTTCTTGCGGCGGCCTGTTATCTGACGTTTCGTGGCCGTGAGGCTTGGCGCTTCATCGCGGGACTCACGGCGGTGCTGCTTGTGGTGACGCTGTCGGCGCCGCTGTTCAACACGCAGGGCGCCACGGTGCTCCTCCGCTGGTGGGGTGGCCGTCCTTACACGTTAGAAGCGCTGGCTTTGGGCGCCTCTACGGGGCTTATGCTCGTGGCTATGATGCTGTGGTTCGCCTCTTATCACCTAGTTATGACCTCGGACAAGTTCGCTTATCTGTTCGGCCGCGCCATTCCGGCGTTATCGCTCACGCTCATCATGGTGCTGCGCCTTGTGCCGAGCTATCGCCGCAAAGCCAACGCCCTCATGACGGCTCGCGCCTGCATTGGGAAAGGCCCGGCGGAAGGCGCCTCCGTGGCAGCGCGCGTGCGCGACGGAGGCAGCGTTCTCTTGTCGCTGTCGGCCGACGCTTTGGAAGGTGCCGTGGTGGCCGCCGACTCCATGACGGCCCGTGGCTTCGGGCTGCCGGGGCACACTCACTTCGCGCTCTTCCGCTGGGAGGCGCGCGATACGGTGCTGGCCGTGGCGATGGGCGCGCTTGTCGCTGGGGCGGTGGTTGCGCTCGTGCAGGGAGGGTTCGCGGTCACGTACTTCCCGACAATCGTATGGCCCTCTGCGGGAGTGGCCGTGCTTATGGGGACCGTTTGCTATGGCGCTTTTCTGGCTATTCCTGCGGTTATCAATTGCGGAGGGAGGGCGTTGTGGCGTTATTCGCTTTCGAAGAGCTGACGTTTCGCTACCCAGAGGCGCCCCGCGATGCCCTTCGCGATGTTTCTGTGGCCATCGAGCCGGGCCAGTTTGTGCTGGTATGCGGTCAGAGCGGCTGCGGGAAGACAACGCTCTTGCGCCAGTTCAAGTCGGCGCTCGCTCCCCATGGGCACCAAAGCGGACAGGTGCTGTTCGATGGCGTGCCTCTCGCCGACGTGCCCGAGCGCGAGCAAGTGGCCCGCATCGGATTCGTCATGCAAGACCCCGATGCGCAGATCGTGACCGACAAAGTGTGGCACGAGCTGGCCTTCGTCTTGGAAAGCCTCGGCTGCGACGAGCGCACCATGCGCTTGCGCGTGGCGGAGATGGCCAGCTACTTCGGCATCCAGCACTGGTTCCATAAGAACGTGGGCGAGCTTTCGGGCGGCCAGAAGCAGCTGCTGAACCTAGCGTCGGTCATGGCGGCCCGGCCCGATGTACTGGTGCTGGACGAGCCCACGAGTCAGCTGGATCCCATTGCCGCCAGCGACTTTCTGGCTACGGTACACCGGATCAATCGCGAGCTAGGGACGACGGTGGTTATGAGCGAGCATCGGCTGGAAGAGGTGTATGGGCTGGCCGACCGCGTGGTGGTGCTGGAGGAGGGGCGCGTCGTCGCCGACGGGGAGCCGCGGGCTGTTGCGGGCCAGCTGCATTGTGCGGTCAGCCCCATGGCATTGGCGCTGCCGGCGGCGGCGCGGATCGCTTGGGGTGTGGAAGGTCGGCTGGGTCGTCGCAGTGGGGAGGGGGCGCCGTGCGATCGGCCGGGCCGCCGCAGTGGGGAGGGGGCGCCGTGCTCAGACAGCATTGAAGCGCAGGGCTCTTCGAGGGCCACTGACGTTTCTGTATGCACTTCAATGAACTGCGCGCGGACCCCCTCCC
>OLSC01000328.1_pt1 | contig 60441 bp, 72 predicted proteins | sample 1672881 | NCBI WGS metagenome assembly OLSC01 (sample SAMEA3136733, study PRJEB25190) | human gut metagenome | biome: human gut; feature: human-associated habitat; material: faeces | place: Austria | collected 2013 | reverse complement strand
ATATCTACGTCATGTAATCCACGTGTCAAGGGCTTACTATTTAATTCATTTAAAGCCGCCGGTAAAGTCTTGGTCCCCTGATCTAATGCAAACGTCTGCGATGTCAATTTTTTGAGTATCTGAGTAGTCAAATCCTCTAGTGTAATAATCCCGCCTTCATTTGTGGTTGGGTCTACAAATATCAATTTCTTTCCTGTTGGTACTTCTTTTACTGTGGCCAAGGCATTTGCGTTCTGTCCGTCCTGTGGTAATGCCATATTATCTCCTTTCTGGTGCCCTGATCGGGCACCTTACGCATCTACTTGTAAGCATATAGCCTTACTTCCAACTACCAGAAGCTTGCCACCAACGACAAGAGCCATATGTATATATCTTGTGAATTGTCCGATAACTACTCCACTGAACATATAATCATTGTTATTTACTGTTACTGAATAGCCATACTGCAGGAACACTTCACCACTCTCTGTGCGTCTGCTCCAGGCAAACCATGCAGCCGGATATTCTTTTGTAACATCCTTGCCAGCTTTATATAGAACCGCTGATATCGTAGTAGTTCCGTCACAATTGTCCTGATACTTCGCATTGTATAGGAGTGTTCCATCTGTAACACCATGCAGATCAGTGGTGGTTTGATATAGTTTAGTTTCAAACCCTTTGATACTGCTCTGGATATTAGCCACCTCCTGAGATGTCGTTTCAATTGCGCTCTTAGCTTCCTGCGCCTTCTTGTCTGCTGCGGCTATATCTTTTGCAAGCCCTGCAGCATCTGAGATGATCGATACAGTCTGTGTATCCAGGAGTTGCACACCAGACTCGTCATATAGTGAGCACTTGACAATATTCACATCCAGACTTGATGGAGTATATACCTTCATCAGCTCCGGAGATGTGGATCCGTATTTGATATTGTAGGTCTTCCCAGAATCCGTTGACTCTTCAATCTGGAACTTTCCGGAATAACTTCTCACCATACCATTGTCATTTTTAAAAGCTGAGAACGTCACATTTGCTGGTTCCAGTGTTTTATCATCTTTCAGTTTCTTAATAATCTGTGTACTAGCTCTCAGGTCATAACTCAGGCCAATCTTACCGTCTTTAGCTTTGGATACAGAAAAACGCTTTGTGATCCATGAGCCCATGGACTTCACTACCATCGTTTTGCCACTAATAACCAAGCCTTTACCACCTACCAGAAGTACTTTACCTTCCAGTCCGTACAGTGCCGATATATCAACATATCCGCTGTCAGTGGACATTGCAGTAACCTGATACTTTCTGAGATTCGGATCCCATGTTCCGGCTATGCCGGGAGATGTAGTAGCCTTGATCTCATCAATATGATCAGATACATCTGTATCACCAAGATATACAGAAAAGACAGTATAACAGGAACTGTAATCCCCTCCGGTTCCATCTGTGTAGGTATGGACCACATGCGCATCGTTATTGAGTGATGCACTAATAGCATCCAGTGTTGAGATACCGGCTAATGTTTCCAGAGCTTTCTTGGCCGCATCTGCTGCCGCTGATGCACTATCTGATGCAGAGCTTGCAGTATCTCCAATCTGAGTGATATTCTGGCTCATCTTAGTGTATGCCTGGTTAAGACTCTGGTTAGAATCATCCAGCCAGATACGATTACTTTTGATAACCTTGGAGCTGTTATTGATCTCCGTAAACAGACTGTCTATATCAAGCTTAGCTGCAGCTATGTTCGCTGATTCAGAAACCATACTGTTCACGATCAGCCCGTCTGCAATTGCCTCGGATTTAACACCAGTGGCATCAATCAGCGTTCCTTTGCCAGTCTCGTCAAAAAGGGCAAATGTAAAATTGCCTTGTGCATCCTTTCCGGCCTGCATTCTGACCACACCATTGGCATCTTTCCACTGCTGAGTAGCACCGGATATCTGAATGCCTCCATCATCTGATGCAATTTTGAATTTGTTGGTGCTGATCGTACCGGCCAAAAGATCTCCGATAGTAACAGATTGCATAACTGCTGTTCTAACCAGAGCAGTATCGATGACCGCATTATCGGATGTCAAATGGATGTTCTGCAAATCTCCAATGCCGGCTGAACCGGAAAGAAGGTTCTTAATGTTGGCATAATTTGAATCAAGGACATCAATCCTACCATTGGCTGCTGAGAAATCAGTTACTACAAGCTTTTGGAATTCGCCATATTCTCCATAGATTTCCTCTACACGCTGCTTAGTTACATCAAGATTTTCAATCGTTGCATAGGTGATTTTAGCTGTATCAACATCAAGCTTGTTGATCATAGCCTTATCAATCATAACCAGCTGTGCATAATACCTGTCCATGTTCTGAGTAGTAGGTCCTTTATATCCAGATTCCTGCTCCACTTCAGATCTTCCTACAGCTTCCACCGATGTAATCAGACCACCATCAAACTCATGTGTCATGTCCATAACTGGCACTTTATATGTCTCACCATTCAGATCGCAAACTGTAAGCACGTCCCATGGATCCAGACGAGGGTCTCCCATGATCTTTACTGTGCCAGGCATATAAGTATAGCCTTTCAGTGTCTTCCAGACATTATCAAGCATACTTTGTGTCATGAACGGATTGGAAAAGCTGATTGCACGTGTACCAGAACCAACACTAACTGAGAGGTCATTTCCCTCTGCATCCTTACCTGTATAGCAAGTAATCTTATCAATACTCTCCGTTACGTCATGATGCTCAAATGTATCCCAATAACGGCCAGTATCAACAGAATAATTACTGTCAATATAGGTTCTGATTTCAATCTGTCCTTGCCGGTTACACGTTGCAAAACCTCCATACATCTGTGAGACATATCCAAGGATTTCTCTGCAGGAATACCCGTCTGGACGATCCATTGTGATCTTGTCCAATCCATCTGTCACCACAACTACACCAGTGATTCTGGATACTGCATTCAGTACAGAAATTGTATCAGTGGTTTTTCCAAGTCCATCAGTTGAAAATGGACGTTCTGTCTTCATCATCCTGTCATAGGCAGTGACTGTGATCTGGCCTTCATCTGTCTTTGGCTTTTCTGCTGTAAAAAAGCCCATCGGAACATATTCGACAGCATCGCCAACCATCATGCCAATCTTGACAGTAATCTCTTTGCCCTCAATCCGTTTTCCTGGATTGGCCATCTTAATCTTGGCATACCTGGATACAGCGGACCCAATGGAGAAATCATCTTCACTGTTAGATCCGCCTTCGATTGTAATCTCTGATATTCCGTCTGTTATCGTATTGCCATCAAAATACAGCAATGCATAAAATGTTCTGGAATCCTGCTGTATCAGGTTTCCAAATTGTTCTGATGTCTGATACATGCAGGCACCTCCTTACTCGATCATAATACTCAGTACATCCATATCACGCACGGTAAGTGCGCTGTATTTATCAGAATCACATTTCTCCAGATCATCGTAATTAAGCATAATGAGTTCGATGTCCACTTCGATCTCACGCAACTCTTCCAGTTCCTTTAAGAATTCATCTCTCTTGCCCTCCAGGAACTTAGGCTCGCCTTCTTCATCATACTTGATATTCCCCTCAGCATCTTTATCCATATACTGGTTACGGAGTTCATCAAAAGTATTATTGTAAGCTTCAGCTGCTCCAGTCACTGCTTTGATGTTTTTATTGATCGCATAAGTTACTTTCACTGGAAATCTTTTGTCTTTAAAACCACCGATTCCATTTAAAAAAGCAACGATATCTTTGTTTTTTACTTTCATTTTGTCCTCCCTACTGCTGAATCAAATCTACGGCTACACCAACATATGTTTTTACACCTTTGGCATAACTGTATACTGGATATGTCGGTGTGCCTGCATAGAATGTTTTCTCCAACTTATTATTTGTTCCAGGATCACGGAATTCTACTTTAATAAAAGCCGGATCTATAGCCTTATCAATCACCGCTAGCTGAGAACGAGTAAGCGGCGGCCACTGACAGGATAGTGTGAATTTTCTTGCTATCACATCACCTTTCATGTCACCATTGCTTACTCGACCAGTGTTTTTTGACCATATCTTTTCTTTCTTGTATGTCAGCCCATTCAGTTTTAAGGTGGGCATTTTCACACCATCAATATACAATTCATCGTCGTTGTTATGCAAAAGCCCACCCCCTATTCAAACACAGGCTTTCCAGTAGATTTCTGGTAATCCTGACCTTCTGTACGTATCACTTTAAACAATTTCTTGGAATCACCTTCCAGATAGACCTTCACTTCTGTGTTCTGTCCATTTCCTCCACCGCTGAAGCTTTCCAGCGCATTTACCATGGCTTCATATACACCAGCACGGATACCATCAACAATCTGGTTGTTATTGGCAACGGCATTTCGTCTTCCCATTCGACCAACCATCTCAGGCCCATTCTCTCGTGCTACGAACATTTCACCCATATTAGGGAATCCACCCTTTGCATACCAATCAAGCCCAAATGATGGAGTTGAAAAGCTTACCGGTCCAACAGTATGACTATTCCAGGAAACTGTAATATGTGGCAGTGGAATATTAATGGAATGAAGACCTGCTGCAAATCCAGACATTGCCTGAGAGCCTTTTTCCTTCAGCCATTCCTTAGCATTTCCGAGCTTATCCTTTACCTTTCCAGGAAGCTCTCCAACCCACTTCAGGACGTTTGGAAGATTATCCTTCAATCCCTTGAATAATCCGGAAATGATATATCCTCCCTGTTCAATCATTACTGTTGAAGGTGAATTGATTCCAAAAGCCTTCTTGAAGCCATTGATGAAAGGTTTAAAGATATGGTCTTTAATCCATGATGCTACATTTTTCAGAGCATCGACGATCCCGTTAAAAAGTCCACTAATGGTAAACTGTCCATCTTTGTATGCCGTATCTTTCCACCACTGCACAACTTTCTTCCAGGCATCTCCGATCAAGCCCCAAAGGAATGCTGCAAAGCCTCCAAATGCTGCGCCAATTGCTTCTGATAGCTTTTCAACAATGCCTTTCCAGTCAATATTGATAAGGAACTCCTGAACCTTTTTGCCGACCTGCTGCCAGTCTGTATTCTCTACAGCTGTGATGAACGAATCAAGAATACCTTTCACTACATTGCTGATCGTCTGTCCTGCAGTGGCAGCATCGAACGTCTTAACAGCACCATTGATTCCGTCAGAGATGGCTTTTCCTAAGCTAGTCCAGTGGAAGTTTTGCGCAAACGTGTTTGCAAATCCAATTGCTGTGTTTAATCCCTGAGAAAGAGTGCTGCCTACCAGTCCCCAATCTGTTGTTTCAATGAATCCGTTCAGAAATGTAGCAATGCTCTTTGCAATTCTGTTCGAAGTGTTCTTGATCTCATCCCATGGAATACTCTGCAGTGCTGCGTTGAGCTTACGACCAACGATAGCACCTACTTCAGTAAAGTCTGCATTCTTCCAGGAATCCTTGATCAGCTTCGCAAGGTCTTTAAACTTGCTTTGTACTGCAGTGGTTTCAAACATGTTGTCGATACCGCCCAGAGCTCCAGCATCTGCCCCTCCGCCGGATCCAGTGTCAGAGGATGAGTTATCATCCATCTTATTAATCTGGTCAAAGCCTAACAGTGTACGCTTGTACTTCTCAGCTTCTTTCTGAGCTTTGTTGGCATTACTTGCATTGTTCTTGAGCCCCTTAGATGTACCATTGAGGCTTGCAGCATAATCCTGGTTTACTTTCTTAGCCCTGACGATTGTAGATTTTCCTGTAAGAGCGCCCATGAGCTGTCCTACAGCATTCACGGCCCTTATGATCATCTGCAGGAACTGATTCAGAATCGGAGCTACTACATCAAGAATCGGAGCAAATGCTGTTGCAAGCGAATTCTTCAGCTGAGTCAGTGAAGACATCAGCATGGAAAGGCTTGCATTTGTTGAACTTGAATACTGTGCAAGATTCTGGAAGCCTTCTTTTGCTCCGTTTATTGCTCCACGGATCACAAAGCTTGCAAACATGAACTTTGCAGTCATGCCGATTGTTTTCAGTATTCCTCCAAGGCCTTTTCCGGCTGTTCCAAGACCATTAAATGAAGATCTTGTTCTTTTCAGAATTGGAATCCCAGTAGCAAACTTCTGTATCAGAGCACCAAATGCTCCAGAAGCTTTCTGAATCAGACCACTTGCCAGTGATTTAACACCTGAGGTCACTCCCTTAAGAGCACCGCCAAATCCTTTTATTACAGATTTTCCAATAAGACTTTTCAAGGACACAGGACGCTGTACATCCGTCCCGTCAGTTTCCATCATCTTCTTGTCAGTCTGGTACATTTTCAGTTTTCTTTCAGCACCTTCAATGTCGTATGCCAGTCCTCTCCAACTGTTGCTTTCTTTATCAACTCCAAGATACTCTGCTTTATCTCTTCGTTCATAATATCTGTCGAGTTTAGCCTGTACCTTATCAATATCAGAAATAACATTCTTATATTCTTCAGTTGGTACCTTAATACCAGCCTTGATCTGGAATTCTTTTGTTTTGTCTTTCAGTGAAAATGATGCAAAGGAATCTTTAATTTTCTTCATGGAAGCACGTACTGAACTCAGTGTTTTACTGCTTGCCAGATTTCTGAAAGGATTCTTCATCTTTTCAGTTTCTTTCTGAATAGCTTCAACACCACGCTTTACTTCCTGGCGGCTGGATTCCATCTCTTTTTTCAAGCCAGAAGAATCACCCTCGATTTTAACCTCCATTTTATGAAGTGTATCACCCATGGTCTCACCTCCCTCCTATAAAAATCCGCCGGCACATTATGACTGTATCCGGCGGTTAAATGCTGCGTTATATTCTCTTCGCTGTTCCATATATTCCTGCCACTGTCGTTCTTCCTCTTCCTTTTCATAGATCTGCTGCTCTTCCTTGAACAGCTCCGGATAGAAGTCCCACGGCTTCAGGAACGGTTTCTTGCCATCATCAAACAATAATGCAACATTGGCAGCTATTGCTTCTGCCAGTACACAGTTGTCTGAAATTCGGCTTTTTCGTTCTCTTTCCATTCTTCTGTATGCACTCTCGATCAGGTCAATGTTTTCCGCTATCGAACAATTCCAAAAAGTCTCGATCGGAATACCTGCATCAAGAGCTTCTGCATACAGTTCCTGGATAAAATCACTCAGACGTTCTGAATCTCTTCGTTCAGTGCTTCCGCCTGATCCGCAGTAAAAAAACCAGATACGGATAATGTCGGAAGGATGACTTTTGTATAGAGATCTGACTGGTTGCCGCCTTCTTCTGTCCAGGAATCATATAAGTCCTGAACCTTCAGATAGGTCATTCCATGCTCCCATGGTTCCATTGCCGCCTGAATGATCGTAAGCATGACAGACAGCGGAGGAATATCATCCAGCATATTCATGATATTCTGATGATATTTGTTTTCCAGTTTCCCAACTGTAGATGCTTTGAGTTTCAAACGGAACTGGCGGCCGTTTACTTCCCAGTAATGGAAAGGTTTTCTTTTCGCCTTTTTCTCTTCCAGTGAAACTACTGTCTCTTCTGTCTTGTTTTCTTTAACTTCTACTTCATCTAATCCACCAAGATTTTCCATCTAACTCCTCCTTATGCCGGATCAGTCTGTTTGATTTCGGACTGCACAGCCATAGTAACGTCAAACTCAATGACACCATTTACTCCTCCACCGGTTCTCTTAACTGAGAACTGAGCAGTAAACTCTGTAACTGTACCGTCTTTGTTTTTCTCCTGGAAATCCCAGACCTCTTTAGCAGCTGCTGCATCTCTCATCAATCTGTATGGACTTCCAGCTTTACTGTTGTCGTACTTAAACTTGTACACCATATCCGGCAGATCGCCAATGCCCTGCTCGTACATTTTATGAGGATCTGTAAGACAGGTATTATCTACCTTCTCAATCTCAGTACCAACTTCCGGAATCTCTTTTAATCCAGGAAGATCTGTGTACGCTCCGGAGGCTTCTCCGCCAGTATGTTTGCGATAGCCTAATGTTGTTCCATTTGCTAACATATCGTTATTTCCCCTTTCCTATGTCCAATAAACTTCATCTGATTCCATATCAATAATGCCTTCATAACGCATCTGTTTATGCTTCATTCCGGACGGATCCGGAACATCCTGGCATTCAGTTCTCTTCAATCCTGTTGCTTTCATTGCATTATCCACTGCAAGAGCATCTGCAGATGTGCTGTTTCGGTTCCAGATATCAATTCTGTAACGTACAAAGGACTTGTCCTCTATTACACCTTCAGCACTGGAGCTGAACTCATATACATTGTTCTGTTCTTCTGTGTACTGGATAGTGGAGTCCTCCGCCCATGTACGTGGATAAGAATCCGATACATTCTCTGTCACAGCGCATAATGCCTTATATACCTGTTCTTTGATATTCTTCATTCTAATACCTTTCCTATATCAGCCTTAAAACTTGCACTCATGTTCTCCATGATCTTGTCCTCGTTATCATGCAGTGCAGGATACATGAATGGATGTGCAGGCTGTCCTGTGCACTGGTAAAAGCGTCCTTGTGGAGTATCAATGTAGAACCACCGATATCTCTCAGCTATGGTCCTGTCAACCTGGCTCTCATGGATCCACCATGGAGACTGTGAATACACTGGTGTAACGTCCGGAGATATACCTGCATGATCAGCCTGGCCTTTCGGACCGGTACCAAATTCCACATAAGGAGCATAAGCTTTGTTTGTCCAGCAAATACCCTCCGCTTTTTCAGAGTTTCCTTCTACATCTGCAAAGATGCTCTGTCTCAGCTCACCAGTGTTTACGCTACAGTTATTCACTGCCGCTGATCGCACAAGATGAATCGCATCGGCTACGGCCTGCTTCATATCCAGCCCTGATAATTTTTCCAATGCCCTGTCAATATCATCTGCACCGCTCACACTCACAGCTTTTCTACCTCCAAACTCAACATCCTGTATGGCTTAATAGAGATGATCCTGTAATCCGGTACTGCATCTTTTCCAACAAAGAGACATATCCCATCTGATTCCTGAATGTCTGTACCATTCTCGAGAATATAATGCATTCTTCCCTTTTCATCTGGTTTCACTTCGTACTTTCCGGATATCCGCACATTACGGATATAATTCAGACGTTCTCCATACTGTTGTGCCTGTACCTTACCGGATGCCGGCCAGGATTCCCCCTCTACAGAAGAAGCAGTACCATATGATTCTCTGGTACTGCCCTCTCTATCCTTTTCAACTATACGCTTTTTGTGATAATACGTTTCAGTCCTACTTCTTCGAAGCCTCAAAAGCCTTACCTCCCACTCGCGCAAGGCGAAATCTGTTCATAGTGTCGTAGATTTGTTTGGGAGCGTCATCAAAGGTATAATTCTCTCCACCCTCACTTCTCGCTTTTTCTCCCTCTGTTCCCATCCGGTTCAGTGCGATCACAGTAAGATCTCTGACCGCCTTTTCCAGACCGGTTACAATGTTTTTTCTGCCTGTGTAGGATTTGACAAATTCTTCCGCATCATCCAGTAAAAGTTCAATCAGATCTTCGTCCTTTTCTCCTGTTAAGGTTATGATTTTCACAATGTCTCTTTCTTTTGCCATGTGATCACCCTTTCAGAATTTCAAGCAAATCAGCTTTTGCCAGAGAAGATACACCTGTCAGGCCTCTCTCTTTTGCAAGAGCTTTCAGTTCCTCCACTGTCATATCTTCAATTGGCTTGCTGTCAGCCTGAGAGTCCGGCTCTGTAGCTGGCTCAGAAGTCTCAATCTCAACAGGAATAAATCCTTCATCGATCAGTTTCTTAACGGCTGCGCCCTCTGCTTCTCGTTCTACATTCTTACGAATCAGTAACATTACTCTGCCTCCTGAATACTCAGATAGATAGAATCAAGCTTGTTGTCCAGTACCCAGATGTCATGGAAGCGGCGGTAATCCATCTGCCATGCATTCATTCTCTGGTTTGTTGCCGGATCAAAGATACGCATGATATCCTGTTTGGTAACTGCGATCGGAGTTGACATTGGGCAGATAAAGAAGTTCAGATTCTTCGCAGTTTCACCTTTTACATATCCACCAGATTCCTGACCGCTTGTCTTACCATCGTTAATCTTGATAGCACTGTACATACGGTTGGAAGGTGTAGCAATGATCGGAACGCCATCTACAGACGGAACCTGAGTCTGAATTCCACTTTTAGAGAACGTTGTTGATGTGATCTTGCCTGCAAGCTCAAGTTCCAGTTCCATAATGAAATCTGGTGTAGCCTGGCATACAAGAACACCATTGTACCCCTCTCTGATTGCTTTGATACCTTCTTTCAGCTTACGCAGTGCAGATGTTCCTGTTGCACCAGGTGTATAACCTTTACCAACCATGCCTGCTTTATTTGCAGTAATAGTTTCAGTAGCAATCTTAGAAATACGGTAAGCATCAATCTCAGGAACCACCTGTGTTCTCTGGAATTCTCCCATTACTGCTGAAGCGGTTGTTACGAAGTTGTTCTCATTGATATCCATCGGATCCAGCTGGAACAGACGGCCACGGTCCTGAGTCATTTTTCTTGTTTCGTACTCAAGTGTTACGGAACCCTTCTGATATCCGTTATCACGGTCATAGTCTCCCATTCCATTAACACTCATCTTTGGAATCTTAACTTCTGCACCGCCATTGTAGATTACCTGTCCTGCATTGGCATCCATCCAACCAGTAGTAGCTTCCTGGACTGCAATCTTATCAAGTGTGTTCTGGAATAATGTAGCTGTTGCTAATGTGTTAATAGCCATTTATTTCACTCTCCTTTAATAATTGCCCATCATCAGGTTGTATACCTGTTTTTCGAGGGCTTCCTGTGTGTTTGTTTCTGGTGCTTTTTTCGGAGGCTTGCCGCCCTTCAGCTTCTCATCGACTGCTTTCTCAACTGCAGTCTGGAACGCTTTTTTGACGGTTTCCATGGATTTCTTGCAGGCATCTGCATCTGTATAATTCAGTACTTCTGCAAGCTCCACCGGAAGTCCTTCGTCTGACAGGTTGTTCTTTGCTTCTGCCATGAGCTCACTTCTGGTTACTGCTGCCTCCCTGTCGGAAAGTTCCTTTTCTTTTTTCTTCTGCATGTACTGCGCTTTTTCTTCCTTGGTCATCTTGGCCAATTTCTCAGCTTCGGAAAGCTTATCATCCGTCAGTGCCTGCCACTTCTCCTGTGCGTTTGTCACTGCCGTATTGACTGCCTTCTGGACACGTCTGTCAAACTCCGCCTGATTACCGCCTGTTTTCAGGAAATCATCAAAAGATGGAGGATTATCTCCTTCGCCGCCTGTACCTTCGCCAGATCCGCCGCCATTGTCCTCACCGGCCCCAGCACCGTCTCCGCCTTCTGCGAATAACTGCAGGTTCATTGGAACTTTACACATTGCTTTGAATACTCTGTTTCTCATATCTTTTCCTTTCTGCCCAGCCTATTCGTTCTCACGCCCGAGCCATTCAGTTTGTGGAATCCACTTCTTTAACGCCTGGCGGAAAAAGGCATAAAAAAATAAGACGCTTCACCCTGCGTCTCACCGGGAGATAATTGGATCACCTATTCCTTCCCTTTGGCTGCTGCCTTTGCTTCTCTTACTGCCTCTGCAACACCCTCGCTGATCAGATGTTCCCCTCTGCTTTCTGTTACTTCCAGAACAGTTCCCTTCTCGACGATTTCTTTCAAGCAGATGTCGCTGTATCTTTTGATGCATTTTACTTTCATTCTCTTCACCTCCCCTCCGTTGCGCCGGCGCAATTACAGTTTAAAGCATATGTTCTGAAACTTCTTATAAGCGTCAAAGTATAATTCGTGCTTATCTCCGTTATATGTCAGCTCATAATACATTCCATCCGGCACAGTCGTGCTCAGAAGTGCTTTACTGTTCTGTAATGTCTTACAACTCCATACCACGTACACATCCTGTACAGTGATCTGTTTTCCATCGGTCTTGTCCATGTGTGAATTTGTATATTCAGCTACTTTTGCCTTACAAAGCCTTAAAAATTCTTCGTTTCCCATCCCTTGCCTCCTACGCATGTTCAATTCTCGGAATTCCATACTCAACTGCACACTCATGCTCAATCTTACAGCCTCTTGCTTTCTGCCAGTCTTTTGCAAAATAGGCGATATCGGCATCAGCTAAAAGCTCCAGAGACTTTCCAAGAAACCACAGTGGTTTTGCTCCTACCGGTGCTGACCGGAAGAAAGAATCAATAACCTTTACAGGTTCTCTCAACAACTCTTCTGCTGCTTTGATTGCCACCTTTCGCTCTGCAAGAATCTCCTCGTCTGCTTTGCCATTCATTGGCTGACTGATAAATAATTTCTTCATGTTCTTCGCCCTCTCTTTCTTAAAAATGGGTATAAAAATACCACCTGCCATTTCTGACTGGTGGTATCAGTTGGTCTGATAATAAATATCATCCCTTATTGATTCGAGCATATATGTTTTTGCTGATGGCTCATGATGTGGATTCATCCAATATACCGACTCATCTTCCATGTACTCCATAAAATCAATTTTGGTATCCACATCTACTTCAAATACTCCATTGTTTTCATGACTCAGTACTCTCTGAACAAGTTCATTGTCAGGATACATTTCTTTAAGAAATTCAATTTGTTCATTCGTCAGTTCAAATCTTCGCATTTCCATTTCTTATTCTCCTCACATAATCTGAATCTGTTGGATTACATTGAATCAGAACTCCCGTATCTGGATCTACTGAAACTGTTCCGTTTCTGCCCATATATTTCTGACTTTTTTCTCCACCAGGATCCGTTCTCACAGGAAATACCTTCGCCGGTTTCTCCAGCGCATCCTTTATTCCTTCCACCGATACTCCCGATCGTGGTCGTCCAGTTTTAGGATCTTTCATGGTTCCGATCACTCTCTCCATGAAGTGTTTGCTCTGTCTGGTTACTTCGGTTCCCTCAGAAGTTTTGACTCCAACAACTTTTTTATTGATTTCATCATAGATCTTCTGATAATTCTTAAAACCGGATAGTGGAGATATCATTCCGTTCTTCACCGAACGAGCATAAGTCCTGAGCAATTCCCACTTTTCAGGTTCATTATACTTCATTTCCTGGAAGTCTGCAAAATGTTTCGGCATGTCTTTTCCAAGGAGTTCCCGGTACTGATCATACTGTTTCCTGTCTGATGCAGCGTTCTTGACTGCCTTTTCCTGGGCTTCTGCTTTTGGATTTCCTTTGACGTATTTCTCATACCACTGTTTATAGGTCATATCCGCAGGAACCATCTCTGTACGCCCTGTTTCCGGGTTGTAGGCGCTTCTTTTCATGTTCCTGAGGATTTTATCATCTATGACAGAAACCGTTGTGGAGCGGCAATATGGATGCATGGGCGGATAGTTCACTCCGGCTTTCCGGTCTTTCACCGAAAAAACCTTTCCATCCAGTTCCCGACAGATCTCACTGGTACGAAGATCCAGCACTGCCACATAGCGATAATTCTTGATCCCGCAGTCAATATAACTCTGTGCAGTCAATTCTCCTGCCATGTAACAGGATTCTGTTCTTACCAATCGCCTGGCCTGCTTTGCTCCCCCTCCGCACTGGGCCTGGATGGATTCCTCTGTTTCCCGGTCTGTCCGGCCGGTAAGGAGACTGATCAGCAATTCATCCTTCAAGGAATCTGCAAGCTGCTGTGTGTTCTTCCAGATACGGTCTGAAAAATGTTTTCCGGACCATTTCATCTGCAGAGCCTGGTCGATTTGTTTCCTGCTCACATGAGAGAAGCTGAATGCCAGACCGGTTTCTTTCTGCATGTTGTAAATGGAATGATAATAGGCTTTTTCTCCAAGCTGTTCCAGAAGTTTGGTATCGAACTGCTTCTCCTGCTGGTATACCTGCTGCATCACCGTATCTACCTGCGACATGAGATTCTGCAAGCGTTCCATTCTTGCACGGTACGCCGGAGCTTCCAGCTGTTTCAGAATCTCACTGTCCTTTTTCCGGTTCTGGAGTTCCTGTTTCAGCTGATCAATGGAGTTTTTATCCTGTATGGAATTTATGATCTGCCAGGCTTCTGTTTCTGACAGACCATATTTTGTCATGAACTTCTCAAAGATATCTCTTGCGGCATATTCCAGCTGGAGAGAGGCTTTCCGGTATACTCTGGCAATGAGATCTGCTGTCTCTTCTGCATCCTCCATAAACTGATACATATCCCAGGCAGATCTCTGCTCCCAGTATTTCCTACTCATCTACTTTTTCCTTATCATCCGGATTCTGTTCTGGTGGTGTGTTATCCTGCATGCCAAACACTTCCTGCTGCCGCTTCAGATTCTCTTCTTCCTCTGTTTCCAAGGCTTTCAATTCCTCGTCCACATCCTCCACAAACGGAACCTGTGAAAGCAAGGTCTTCCGGCTTACTTTTCCCCACAGATTTGCCACGATCTGGGATATCTCCAGAAGGTTTTTCGGCAATGCTCTGGTGAAAGTCATCGTGATTCCGGATGGATTGATGCTGACCCCGTGTAAAGCCAGATAGTTACAGAATATCCGAACTCTTTTTCTCAGACCTTTTTTATAATATCTGGTCTTGATCTTTGTGATGTTTTCCATTCCCAGGAGCTTGAATTCCATAGCCACACCACTGACGTTCCCTCCGAAGCTTTCATCTGACATACAGGGAATGTGGGAAAACTTATGGATATCCTGCTCAATGGCTTTCTTAAGGATCTCCACACCATTTTCATCAAAAGTCCTGGTCAGATATTCTGCTTTGGCTGTGTCCGGCATCTCAAGAACCTTGTACTTTTTAAGACGGGCTTTGGCCTTTCGGATGCTCTCGTCTCCATCCTCAGTGTTCGGTTCGTCCTCATCGGTCAGCAATGTTCCATAGATGGCCAGGATCGCATCAATAAACTGCTCCTTATCGGTCACACGATCGCTCATCAGCGCATTGTATGCATCGATCAGTGGGATCTGCAGTTCAAAATCTCCGATGGCCAGTTTATTGTTCAGGTATTCAATGATCGGGATCTCACCAAGATAATGGGGCACCGCCGGCTCTGTGGTTGCCTGGATCGTATTGCTGTTCTCAATGTCCAGCTCGTACTTATAGTTTGTGGTCACTACTGTGGCCATATAGTGGTCCGGAAGCTCCCCGGAATCATCTTTCCGGATATAATAATAGACAGCAAAGAGTTCGTTTTCCTCTATGCTGTCGTCTTTTACCATGAAGGTATTCTCAGAGGACAGGTTCTTGGTCTGCAGGTTGTTCTCGTTTTCCTTCACATAGACATATTCATAGGCCAGGCCGTAGATAGATGCCTCCAGGCCGTTGTCTCCATCTGTCTCGTCCGCTCCGGCCACCTCCAGTGCGTCTGTGAGGGCCTTGATGTCTCCCTCTGATTTGTACGTCACCGGATTGCCGATGAAATAGCTGCTGGCTGTATCAGAGATGTCTTTTGCATGATTGCACACCAGGCGGTTTTCCCGTTTGGTTTCATCCAGAATCTTGTGCTTTCCTTCATAGTAGGACATATTCTTCTTCAGCCGGTCTACCTTACTGATGTGTTTGCTGATCAGCTGGCGGATCACCTGCTTATCCGGATTTAACTCATCGAAACTTTCTCTCGGTATTGTAAATGTGTATATTTTTCTCACCTCCTTATCTCTCGGAAACGTGCTGCTTTTCTGCCGATTATGGTGCTGCATAGGTACCTCACAGCGTCACAACAATGATCGAATTGTTTCACCGGTTTGTCTTCTCCTCTTTCCAGGGCTTTCTCATCCCAGATGTAAGAAGCAAATTCTTTTATGGTTTCTTTACAGGAAGAAGCAAAGACAATCTTCTCCAGGTTCAGAAGCATTCCAACCAGCCGGATTCCATCCAGAACATCATTGTTGGCTTTCAGGACCTTATATCCCCGTTTCCGGAGTTCTGCAATAAAAGAAGCAGCCGATGGATCCACGATGATCGCTTTGATCCTGGTTCCATCCAGCCACTCTTTCAGGTCGTCTGCATATTCTGAATCTGTTTTCTGTTTACCTTTGTCTCTTCCGGAATAGTAATACTCCCGGATGCAGTACCATTTCCCGTTGGTTCCTTTATTCCACAGCAGAAATACCGTTGCGTTCTGTGTACCATAATCGCAGGAAACATACCTGTTCCCGTTGATCAGCAGCTGATAGAAATCTCTGATATCCTGGACATGTTTGTTCTCGTCGAACATGTCGTAGATGATTCCCTCTGCTGCCGCCCAAAGCCCCATGATATAACGTTTAAAGAATACTCCAACGTACATGCTCCTGTATCTGGCTTTGATCTCTTCATCCAGGGACAGGTTATCGTCCATAGTGAAGTGGAGATACAGAATATCTTTCAGACCAGGATCTTTCCCCTCCGCGGCCGCCTGCTGCATCCTCCGGGCAGTTTCTTTTTTTCCCAGATATCCGGTAGATTTATCTATCCAGTTCTGTTTGAACCAGTGATACGGGCCATCCGGGTTGCAGTTAAACCAGAACTTTGAACCTTTTACAGAGCATCGGCCTGTTGCCTGGTTCACAAAAGATTCCGGCATCAGGGCAACTTCATCAAAGAACACGCCGGCTAAAGTGATTCCCTGGATAAGATCCTGAGATCTTTCATCCTTGCCGCCGAATATGTAAAAGTAATTTTCTTTTCCGTCTTTTCGGATGGTCAGAAGGTTGTCTGCCCTGTGATCCGTGATGGAATATCCTCTTGACCGGAGCATCAGTTTCAGCCAGAACAGGACATTTCTCCGGAAGGACCCTATGGTCTTTCCGCACATGGCAAAGTTCTGGCCAGTGAAGGTACTCATGGCCCACATAACGAATGATAAAGACATGCTGATTGTTTTTCCTGATCGGATTGCTCCATCGGCAATAACTCCATCCATATCGTGAACCGGGGATTCTTTGCACCACCAGGTCAGGACCTGTTTCTGTTTTCTTGAGAACGGAGAAAAATGAAACGTCTGGCCTATCTGCCTGTTGGCTCTGTTGGTTTTCATCTTCTGCAGCTTATCTTTCAGAGTTTTGAGTTTTTCATACATTCTCATCACCCCAGACATCCTGCGCTGTTGCATTCATTGCCTCCAGGAAACCATCATCTGTGATCTCTTCTGCCTGGTTATCCTGCTTCAGCATCTCAAATTCAAGCTGCATGGTTGCAAGTTCCAGCTTTGCATCGTCATAACCAAACTTATGCAGCATCTCGATTGCTTTCTGCTGCCGGGCCTGCACTCTGGTCAGAGCATCCTCTATGGCCTGGAGCTGGCCAAGGATGCCTTCGTACTTTCGAAGTTCTGTTTGTTTTCCTTTTTCAATACCGGAAGTATATTCTGTTACAGACATTCCGCATGGTACCGAATCTTCTTCAGATCCTGTCTGTGCTTCCAATTCACGGAGAGACTGGATTCTTTTCAGCATCCGGCGTTCCCTGACTGCAAGAAGCTGGATTTCTCTGAGAAGCAGCTGCTCTTTGTCTGGCCTGATCATCTCTGCCAACGTTCTTTCTTCCGGTTCCAGGGTATCAAAAAAGAGAGTTTCAAACTCTCCTGTCCTGACTGCATTCTTATTTCCCGGCGGACCGGTTCCTCCATGCCCCTCCGCATTTTTATTTCCGGGCTGTCCGCCCTTCTTTTTCGCAACGTTGCGTTTATTCTTTTGCAACGTTGCATTATCCCATTTATATCTATTTTTCCAGCTTCGGATCGTCCCTACCGGGATTCCAAGCTTTTGAGAAACTTCAATTAATTTCCTTCCAGAAGCATATAGTTTTCTGGCCTCTTCAACTCTCTGATCTGGTGCTCTTGGCAAGTCTCACCACCTCTCATTCGTTTCGTTTTTTGAGTATAGAAAAAGCAGCCCCGTGAGCTGCTTTTCAAATATAATTATTTTATTTCTGAAAAAACATGTATCAAAATTTGAGAATTTAGCATATAACTACCTAAATAATTTAATTCCAAATCATCTGGGATTTTTTCTCCTGTCATATACGAATGTATTGCAATATTTTTATTACAACACTCCTTTGCCAAAAACCATACGCATGGTTTATCTTCTGAAATTCCTAATCTTACAATATCTGTTTCATTGCTTATTGGAATATTAATTTCCTGTAAAGATTTTATTTCTAAATATTGCTTATATACATTCATATGTGACCTCTTTTACAAACTATCTACAATTTTAAATGAAATTGCTTTGTAACCATTTTCATTATATGCTCGCATAACTCCTATAAACCTCATTTTTGTTTTTGACGTAACTTTAATTTTAACTGGAAATCCCGGTGCCGTTGCTCTTTGTACTGTCACTGCCAAAACATTATATGATATGCTGCCTACATGCACAGCTGCCTTATTAAATCCACTCAATGTCATTGGGTCAGTTTCGCACTTCCATGTAATATCATCTTCTTCATTTGCAAGTATAATTCCGTATCTGGATATAGGTTCCATGTATGTTTCTGCGTAAAATAATATTTCTGCTTCTTTTTCATTTATTTTAACTTTGACTTTAATATTTTCATATGTTTCTGCGCTACTACGGTATGTATTCACTCCATTAATTACATCTATCATTTGACGTAATACAACATCAAATCCATTTTGATACACATCCAGATAAAGAGTTTGTGTTAACAGAGTAGGCATTTTGCTTTTATCAAGTCTTATTGGAATAAATTTAACCTTCCCATTTGTTGCTTTCATTATAGCATTTTGCCATTCTAATTTTACCATACCGCTTTGTAAACTATTTTCAGAAACAAAGAAAAAGAAATACTTTGCTTCAGTTAAACCACTTTCCATTTTATCAATTATTCCATCACCTGGTTGTATTGACCAACTATCATAAAATACCTTTTCTCTGCCAAAAACTTCTGCCAGTTTATTAGCAAACGGCTCCACTATTCTTTTGTCCTTTGAATTATGGCTTAAAAAAATCATGTTTTCTTCCTCCCACATACATTTTCTTTTATCATAACCCTAATCATGTCATTAAACAACCTGCTTATATCGACATTTCTCGACAAATGTAAAACGCCCTGTATTTCTACAGAGCGTTTCTCAAAAAATGTATGATGTTAGGAGTTTCTCTACAATAGAGAAATTGGAACGGATGGGTTCGAACCATCAACATACTGGATATGCCCCAGTTGCTCTACCTCCCACTGAGCTACGTTCCACTACTGCTGCCCGTGGGTTGGCAGCTAAATTCTTGAAAGGAGGATTCCATCTGCTTTTTCTGAAATCCATTGTAATGATATCACATATAAAGTGTGTCATTCTATGTCATCTTGAAATTGCAAAGAGCTGATGAATGAATTCTGTGTATATGTTTCCAGCTATAGCTCATTCGTGCAGCTACTTCCTCCCATTTCAGGCCCGTTATATACCGTAGTCTCAGCACTTCCTGTTCATCCTCATTTTCCATCTGTTTGATCTGTCTCTCAATCTTCTGATAACATCTGGCTTTTTCCAGCCGTTCTGCTTTCAGAAGCTCGATCTGCTCATCCAGAATAGCTATGTAGTCTGACAGATCGGACTGGTTGCTGCCTTTTGGCATCCCATCATTGGCCACGGAAGGGAACATCTTGTCTGCCCTCAGTCTTTGGATCTCGTCAAGGATATCCTTTTCTCTCTTCACTGCTCTTCGATAGGATTTCAGATATTCTTTTTTCTCTTCGTTTTCTTTCTGGATTTCTGTTTCCACTGCTATCTCTCCTTTCGATGCTTTTAGCCGGGAACGTGTATGCTCCCGGCTTTCTCTATTTCTTCCATTCTTTTCCTGTCTTTCGATCTCGTACGCCTGTAATCTCTAATCCCAGCAGACCTGCTGTATTATTCAGGACGCAAAAGGCGTTATAAATGTGTGTCGGCATCCTGCCTGCTGACCGGACCGCTTTACCAGCTGTCGGATCTGGATAACCTTCGTTGTTCTTGTAGCTCATTTCACACCTTCTTTCATCTCTCTGAGCCTTTCCTCTGCATCTTCCCGGCTAGAAAATATAATCTGCTTGACTTTACCAGCCTTTATGTAGTGAATCGTGTTTCCTGTCAAATATGGATAATGTATCTCCTTCCAGTCTTCCGGAAGAAGATTTGATGTACCTGGACAGTGTTGATACAAGATGCAGTTGCTGCAGGTTCCATCTTCACTGGCCGGCTGGCTTTTACATCCCTGTATCAACGTGTTATATGCTGACAGCATCAGCTCTGGTGTGATGTCCATCTTCTTCTCATGTCGTTTCATTCTGACCTTCTTTCCTGCTGCCAAGTGATGCTCGCAGGAATCTTCGTCTTCTACAAGGATTCCTCTGTGATCGCAAAGGCCATCATCGTTGTTGATGCAGGTTTTACATGTGTTCTCCATCATTTTCTCCTTTCTGCCATGATCCGGTTGAAATTCTCTACGTTTCTGGTGTTTATCCGGTATTTCACTCTGTCTGGGATTTTCTCTGTGCAAATGCGTTTGTATGTTACTGCTCCGATACCAGTGTAATATTGGAATACCCACGTCTGGAAATTGTGTGGGAGCTTTACAAGCCGGTATCCACATTTTCTGTTGAACAGTTTCTTTTTCTGCCTCCTATTCATTCTCCCCTCCCTGCTGCCCTCAGCATCCACTTCCGGTACCTGTCCCATTCTGCCAGGAGTTCAACATCTAAAACCTTGCTCAATTTGATATCCTCCGGAATGATCCGGTATTTCTTGTTCACAAGAGCAAAATTTGCTGCTGCCTGGGCTACGTTGTTCTTTGTGCAGCCAGTCTTTTCTGTGACCTGTTTAGCCGTCAGAAGATTCTCAAACACTTGCTTCCCGTTCTGGTCTACTACCTTATACAGGTTCATCCTCTTTCTCATTTTCTTCCTCCAGGCAGTTTTCTCCGAATATTCGCATAAAATCTTCTCTACTGCCGATTTTCTCTTCAAACGCTTTCTGTGCAATCCGCTTTAGTGCATCGTTAACTTCCCGGTACTTATGAGCAGATATCCTGCCTTCTTTATGATGTTCTAGACACAGATGAACCGTAAGGCCACACCAGTCTGAATTATCTCTGTTTCTACTTCCGAAGAAAATATGATGATTTTCTATGTTTATATGACTTCCGCATATGTAACATCTATCTTTTCTATCTCCAGGAATAATACTTTCCCTCTGTCTTTTACATGGATATTTCCAAGCTTTTGACCTCTTTCTTTTTTTCTTTCCCTGTTTTGGGAATTTCAAGTTATCGTAATTCATTTTCCGTGTGTCCGAATCGGACACCCTCCTTTCCCCTGCCGCATTTCTGACAGGCTCGTGCGGCAGGACTGATGGGTTTATATGTTAATCGGTTTTTCGAAAACACCCTTGTTTATTCTTCTCGACAATCTTTGACAAGATTCTTGATCAATCTCAATCCTGCTGTGATTAATTGCTGTCTCATAATCTCCATGCGCGGCATCCCTGGTTCTTCCTTTTCCACTTCAAGGATTTCCCTGAGTTTTCGCTCTTCATCGTACAAGTATCCAGTTATTTCTATTTCTGTCGGAATTGGGATGTCCTTCAGTTCCGGCGGCCAGGCATCTGGCATGTCGGTAGTATCACCGAAATGGTCTGCGGTTTTGGTATCTTCAACAGAATCGTGCTGCTTTTCGTCTGGTGTTTCCGCTACCGATTGGCAGCGTTCTTCTTCATCGAACTTGGAATCCCATGGATCGTAAAGTTTCTTTGCTTCTGCAATCAGTTTTCCGTACTTCATGGACACTTTTTCTTTTCCAATTTCAATCTCCAGTCCTGCGTTAAATCCCATGAATGTATATCCAACCTCAGGTCCAGTACATCCGTGGTATCCATACGGTGCAATTCTCTTTTGCGCTGCTCGGGCAGCATCTCCATTGTTATTGTATAGCCTGCATATTCTCATGATTGTTTTTAATTTTTCAGGATATGCCCCACAGAATGCTTTTACTGCTGCTGATATTGCTGATATTGTGTCTTCCGTCTTCTCCGGTATATCTACAGGTACCATCTTGACCGGTTTCTTATGCCCATATTTCCTGATCAGGATCTTGGCCAGGGACTGCCAGGACAGCTCGTGTTCAAATACCCCTCCTGGATTAAAGGTGATCCCGGCGGTTGATCCTTGGTAATTGAGGTGTCCGTTTCGGACACGTGCTGATCCATACAAGTTCGAAAGCATGAAGATGGTCATGTTCTTGTCTTCCTGGATGATGTAGTTCTTCATGTTCTTGTTTGTGCTCTCATAGAAACGCTCAATCTGTGTCTCTGCCGGAATCTCCGTATCATCTTCCGGAGGCCGGTTCTGGCCTGTTGCTGTTTCGATGGTCATCTGGCCAGGAATGCCTTTCTCTGCTTCCTGCTGCCGGTACAGGTCTCTGATATCGTCCAGTGTCAGGATTCCTGTTTCTTCGTATAACTCACAGGCCTGTTTCTGATACTCTCTGTTGAGCTTGGACGCTTCATAGGCCACGGAAATCTTGATCCTGTCTTCTTCAAATTCCGACATCAGCTGTTCGCAAAGGTTTGTGTTGATTGCATGATATCTTCCCAACTGGCCACCGGATGTTCCGATCAGGTCTTTCAGGATGTCCCTGGTTTTCCCTTCCATTGGTGTTTTCTCACGGAGTTCTTTCACAAGACCTTCCATTTTGAGCGTTTCAGTCATTTTTTCCCAGTCGGATTTGTCACGGTAACAGTTCGCCTGGATGATCATGATCTGGCGTACTATATCGTCTTCCTGGCCTGCATCCTGCTCCAGTTCGGAGTGTGTCTTATATATGCATGGGACCCGGCTGAATCTGTCATTTCCTTCATTGAGCAGATCGATACAACACTTCCGGCGGCAATGGCCGGCTATAACGTAATCCTTCCCATCCCTGTTCTCGATCAGGAGCGGTTGAAGGATCCCCAGAAGCTTGATCGACTGTTTCAGTCTTTCAAGCTTCTCTGTGTTGTAGAAGTTTTCTTCTGACGGGATCAGATCTTTTGGATTCCGGTATACGATCTTCTGGTCCTGCTGCCGATCTGGGACTGATCTGTCATTGAGAAGGCCTTTCAAGTCAAATTTCGCCATCGTCTTCATCTCCAATCATATCCAGGTACTCATTTACGAGGGTTTCATAGTCTTCTGCTGCCGCTGATCTGGGACTGTGCAATGCTACAGGCATGCGCACGAATGTGCTCCTTGCTACTACACCAGAAAAGCGTATCTTCGTTCTCATGATCGGGTACTGTTCTTCGATGATCTCCGCTCCCTGCAGGTGCGCCTGGTTGAATTTCTGATATTTTGTTATAAAGCAGCGCACGTTCTTCAGATCCGGATTCAATTCTTCTTTTACATCATCGATCTGATCCAGAAGCTCGTTCATTCCTTCCAGCGTGTTATCATCTACTTCCACCGGGATCAGGACATCGTCTGCGGCAGTCAGGGCGTTTATCACCGACACATTGATATCCGGAGCATTATCGATCACGCAGAAATCGTAATTATCGGCTACCTGCTGCAGTGCCTTTCTCAACCGGTTCTGCTGTGGGCGTACACGGTCCATGGTTACTTCCATGTTTGCAGTCAGGAGACCGAGGTTTGCTGTGATGATATCCAGGTGCAGATAGTCAGTCTTGTTGATCAGCTTTTCCATATCCGGATGCCGGTCTACCATGATCCGGTCAATCCCTTCCCCATCCTGGGTACGGCGGTTCATTCCACGTGAACAGTCCCCCTGCTTGTCATTATCAACCAGAAGCACCTTGTATCCTTTCCGCATCAGTATGTATGCGATGTTAATGCTTGATGTGGTCTTAGCCACACCGCCCTTTAAATTGATGATTGCTATTGTTCTCATGATATCCTCCTTGATCTTTTACAGCATTTCTCTGATCTTATCTGTGTACTGCTGCATCTCACAATGGCAGCAAAAACATTCCATTTCCTCTTGTGTCAGATTCTCCCCGCGATGGCAGCACAGCTCGTCACACACGTAGGCTCCTAAGGCTTCAAGAATGCCGTCTATGCCTTCGTCTTCGTTCCTTGTCTGCTCTCTGCATCCATTCTGGTTTTCCTCCGATCGGTTCATCATCAAACCATATTCCTCCTTTTTCGTCTTTATAGTATGTAAACCGGGTACCTGATTTAGTAATGGTACCCAGACATTCCATTGTTAATATGTCCTGTTCCGGGCGCAGGCTCCAGCCCTTGCCCCAGTATTCTTCCACATTCACGGTGCTTCATCTCCTCTCGCAGCCATGCGGAATAACTGTGTTTCTCTGTTTTTGCGGTGATTTCGTGTGGATCCGGAAGCTGATTTATAGCTTTAAACAGTCTGCACCATTCCTCTCTGTTCGCGATCGGCTTTCCTTTTGTGTCCAACCAGCCGGATCCGGCCATTTCCGTGATCTTTCCCAGGCGACTTGTAACATACAGATCGCTTATGTAAAAGCACACGTCACAGGTTCTCGTCATGTGATCCAGTGCATCCACCATGGTAAGCAATATGGCCTGATGATATGTTCCAGTTACCCTTCCAAAATGCTCCCTTGTCTCTTTCCCTGTCCGGAGCTGAGTCGACAGCACATATCCGCATTTTCTTTCCACATTTCCGCGAAACCGGCTGCTTGTCTCAATAAAAACATTTACTTGCTGCATGTTATTCCCTTCTCTTCTCTGTTTTGATTAATATGTAATGCCGGTATGCGTATCCTGTTATCTTGTTTTTCCCGCATTTTACTGAGTTTGGCACGATCGCCCAGCCTTTTGGCGGCTTCGGATCTCGCGGCCTTCCATGCTTGTCCAGCAAGCTTCTTCTGTTTATCTCTTCTTTTTCTGGATCTTTGCGGATTAGATTCCTGGACGGGTGATACCGTTTCAGATCTTCCGGCTCATGATCCTGCAGCGGCTTGGTTATGTACTGTGCTAGTTCTCCAGAATCAACGTCATACACCCTTTTTGTCTGTGCATGGCCATGTTCCCAGAGTGTTTCTACCAGCAGGCCTGTGTCTGTTTCATCGTTTGACTTCCGATTGATTAAAATATGTACATGGGGTCCTCCATTCTTCCCGATTTCTAACCGGTATATATACTTCAGTTCCCATCCATATTTTTTATACTTGTCCCGAAGCTTTCGAATGAATTTTGACATATCTTTCTGCATCTGTTTCCAGGGTGGCCGTGAGCCTTTCTTGTACGTCAGCGTGAACCAGTAATCTCCTATTCCGAAATTCCACTTGATCAGCCTGCGAACATCCCTTTCCCTTTTCCATTGATTTTGCTTTGCAATTTCTTCCGGGGTAGCTTTCCGTCTTTTCTGGCGTTTCTGTCCCCTGGCACCATATCTTCCTGTATGTTTTTCTTCTACTTCTCTGGTGTTCCCACAGTCCCAGGTCTGCCTTATATACCCACACTTCATAAAAGTGTCCCTCGTCTCATCTCTAATACGTTTAATCAAGCCTGCAAGGGGATCTTGTCCCCTCAAAAAAAGGTTAAAAATATAGCGGTACATAACCGCCGGATGCTTGACTTTCCGGCTCCCTGGTGTTATATTTATGTAAACTAATTTACTCCAGGGACCGGATGGTCCTGGCTCAGGTGGTGCAACACCTGAGCCTTTTTTCTTTTACCTCTTGATTTCTTCTCCAAATTTGATATACTGAAGTTGTCTTTAATTACGTGAGCCCTTTACATTTGCCGATGTGAGGGCTCTTTTCATTGCTCTGGTTCTATCTTCCAGCCATGTGATCACTATCATGGCCACGATTGTTATGCAGATGCTTCCTGTCAGGAATGTGAGCTTATCGCCCCAGTCCCAGAGTGGAAGTAATGCTACGAGCTGGCCTGTAATCAGGCTGATGATTAAGTTCTTCTGCATCTTTATTCGTCTCCTCTACCCCACTGATTTTCTTATGTAATAATCATTGACTATCCGAGATACGTTATCTATGATCTTCTGGTTGTCTTCCGGAGTATTGTTCTTGCAGTAGTCGTCATGGATCCGGATTACTCCTCCGGATCCGTTTTTGATTTCTTTGATAACTGCCATGTGGTTCACCTCCTGTTTTATCGTATGAAGATTGTATTTGTTGTGTTTATAGAATTTTTACTACTTTGTCGAACGCTTTTTCTTGCAGTTTCGACAGTACGCTCCTATTCTATATATACAGGGTGCTGGCACACCCGAGTACATATGAAAGGAGGATTGCAATTATGGCTCTTAATGACTCCAATAAAAATCAGCTTGCTGCAACATTTACTGAATTGGCTATCCAAAATGGTCTGATCAGAAAAACTACAACTTCAACCGGTAATGCTAAAGAAATAGCCGCTTTTTACAACACGATTGTTGAACATCTCGGTAAGTCAAGCAGCAAAGAATAATCAGTCTAAAACTCTTTCTTGAGTTTTTCCCTGGCAGACACCAGCTCTGCCAGGGCTTTTACTATGTCCGGTACAGTTTCAATACATATTGAAGTTTCAGCTTCTTTCTGAATCCTCTCGCACAAAACTTCTATAGTTTTATCAATACTTTCTATTATCATCTCAGTTCACCCCCTATCCGGCCTTGCGGGCCTCAATGGTTATCCTACAAGCCTTCTTTCCTGTAATACTGTTGTAATATCTTTCATAAAATGCTAAAATTCTTTCATAATATAATGAAAAGAGGTATTTTATGTCGGATTACAATGATTCTCTCAAACGCATGACTAAAATCATGTCTGATAGTTTGCTTTGTACATCACAATTTCATAAAGCCGTAACTTCTTCTACTGCTTTTGCTACTACTCAAAGTGTAGCTAAAATCATGGAGCCGTATCGAAATTTGTGTGAAAATTTCAAAACCGCTTATTCAGATTCTATTGCCAAAACTATAGGTTCTTGTTTATCACAACAATTGGCAAAGTCCCTTTCTGACAGCATACACAAAAGCTTTTCTGATTCTTTAAAAAGAAATCCTGCTTTTAATGAATTATCCTCAACTCTCAACGCCATAACACCGGAACTAATTTTTACATCACTTTCACATACATATGATTTTCCGAAAGACTTAGGTGGTATCTCCGAAAAAGATAATGATGATTTTATTGTTATTGATAATGCAGTAAGTACGGCGTACGACATACCTTGTACTGTTGCAGTTCCTATTAATGAGCATAAGCGTAAGATCTCAACATCTGATTTTTGCGCTATCATTAGTCTCATTATCGCTATCATTTCCGGTATAATCATTCCTTTGTATCTGCAATCTAAGCCTTCTGAAACTGAAGTGATAGAGCTTCAGCTTTTGCAATCTCAAAACGAATTATTGCAGCAACTCCTACATAATGCAGACATTTCTTCTTCAAGTGAAATTGAAGCAATCAATGAGTTGAAGCAATCTGTCGAAGAGCAAAATAAACAGCTTTCACAGTGTCAAGAAACCCTTGGCAAGTTTGAAGAAGCTCTTGATAATCACGAGACAGTCGAGAATATTGATACAGCAAAGAAACCAATACAATAATTGCACTTACCTGCGTAATTACCAAACAGATCTTAAGCATGTTTATCTGATTACGCAGGTAAACAATTTCTTTTTCCATTTCTTCCATTTAAACCGCCTTTCTCTGATTGTCTCTATTCAGTAAGTAATCAATTGTTACGCCAAAAATGTCTGACATCTTTATTAATGCCGTACTGGGAATAGGATTCACGCCGTTCAGCCAGTTATAATAGGTCTTTACAGAAATTCCAATTTGAGTTGCAAGTTCTTCTTTAGACATTCCATTCCTTGCCCTTTCAGCCTCTATGCTGTTAAACATCATTATTTCCACCTCCTTGTTACTCGTTTTGTGAATTTCTGTTTATATAATATTCTCATATCGAGAATTTGTCAATACTCATTTTGTAAATTATTTTTCGTTTTGTGAATTATTTAATTGACAATATGTAAAATATGTAATAGTATGAATCTATAAGGAGGTACTCTTAATGATTGGAGAAAAACTCAAGGAAATTCGCGAAAATCTTGGATTAAATAAGAAAGAATTTGCCCAATACATTGGAATAAAATACACTACCTATAATGGTTATGAAACCGAAGCTCGGGAACCCTCTTCAGATTTTTTAATTCTTATTTCAGAAAAATTTGATGTATCAATAGATTATCTTCTTGGTTTAAAAGATGAACGTGAAATTTTACATGCTTACAAACTTCGTTCTGGAGAATATGAGCATATAAAAAAATACCGTGAGCTAGACACTCACGGCAAAGATATGGTCGATACTGTCCTCCAGAAAGAATATGACCGCATTATTGAATTGCATGATTCTGTATCAGAAGAACCGTCCAAAGACCCTGATAATATCATCACTGTAAATCCACTCTCCGCCCAGCAGATGGAGGAAGCACTCATCCCTAACGCCGCTCATGCTTTTAACCCGACTGAGGAAGAAAAGAAACATGCGGATGATATTATGAAAGATGATTCGTTTTGGGAATAAATGCTTTAATAAAGGTTTTAATGCTTTAATAAAGGTTTTAATGTTTTGGTAATATACTACTCTCTTTACTTGGAATGCCGAGTTATACTGTAATATTATATGTGGCAACCAAGATTAGTTGTTTGGAGGTCTCTTATGTCATTGTTTAATATTAATTATCATAAAATTGCATCTATAAATATATTTTCGTATCAAGAATACGATGTTTTTGTCAAGGCAATCTCTTGGATAATAAATGGAAAGCTTGATCTAGCTTATAGGTTGTGTTGTAGATTTAATGCCGAGGTGCAAGGGAATCCCGGATTAGGTTGTGATTGGACTACTCGGTGGCATAATGGAATTCCTTCACATTTAGAAACTATTTGTATTAACACCATGAATACTACTAATTCTTCCTTAGTTGCAGCAAGTGCTATTTATTTACAATTTTCAGGTGTATCAAGTAGAAAAGTAGCTATTTTTGCCAAGCGCCTATATGACGAGCACATTGTAACAGAAAAGATTTCGCTTGAGCAAATTCGGTATATTGATTCTCAAATTTCTTGTGAACGTCATTTTGATAGTTATAAAAAGTCCGGAATAAGATCATATATCTTCTCGGCCGTTCTCGATAATAGCACATGTCCTATTTGTGGAAATTTGGATGGACATTCTTTTTCTGTTTCTGAAAGAAAAATAGGGATTAATTGCCCACCAATGCACATTGGTTGCCGTTGTACAACAATTTCATCTCCTATTATGTCAAACGCAACAAGATGTATATGGAATCCTATAACCCATAAATCTGAAATTGTTCCATATATCAATTACGCAGAATGGTGTCAAAAATATAAATAATTTACCAAACACATTTTCAAACTGTTGAAAGGAGCTTTTTATTATGATGTATCCATTTATGACACTGAATGATGACACTGAAATTACACACTCTGAAATGAAAGCAGACGGAAAAGTCAAAGTTTACATTGAAACTCCCGATGAAAGGTACTGTTTCAAGCACGCCACCTGTTGGCTTCCTGGTTATGACTGGGAGGAAATCTTTCAATATTCAGATGAAGAAATTGACCGGTTTGATGAGATCATACATTCTATGGCTCATTTAATTATGGAATTTTCTCAGGAAGGAGGCTTCGATAATGCCTCAAATTTTTAGATTCGGTGAATATTGGATTTACTTTTGGACAAATGAAAGTGAACCATTGGAACCAGTTCATATCCACGTTGCAAAGGGTGCACCCAAAGCCAATGCGACCAAAATATGGATAACCAGCACTGGCAACTGTTTGCTCTGTAATAATAATTCCCGGATTCCTAACCATACACTCCGCAATATTATGCGTATGATTGAAGCACGGCATGACGATGTTATACGTGCCTGGATAAAATATTTTGGAGAAATTCGTTACTTCTGTTAATAGAAAGGATTGATTTATTTGATCCATGAACAATTCAAACTTACTACCAGCCAAACCTCTTTTGCACTTAACATTGTTGAAGAAGTCGCTCCGGAACCGGATGAAATCGCTGCTGTAAAAGCTAAAAGAGCTGGTTCTACAGATTATGAGCCCGTTTTTTCTCAGGAAGATTTAATAAAGGAATTAGGGCTGTAATTTTATTTTGTAAAGAAACGGGTGATCTTATTGACCTACGAAGAACTACTAATTTTGTCTGAATCAGAGAGCCTAATTGTTAAAGAAGCTCATATCCCTGGTTATGGTGGTCGATTATATAAAAATCGGATTGCCATTAACCAGGCTCTTCCTACCCAGGCCGAGAAATCCTGCGTGCTGGCCGAAGAGATCGGGCATCACTGCACCACTACCGGAAACATCCTGGATCAGAGTGACACCATGAACCGGAAACAGGAATACCGTGCCCGGCTCTATGGCTATAATCTCCGCGTGGGGCTGATCGGTATCATTCAGGCATACGAAGCCTGCTGCCGGAATCTTCATGAAATGGCTGAGTATCTGGATGTGCCGGAGGATTATCTCATTGAAGTGATTGACTGCTATCGTTCCAAATACGGGCAGTATATCACTTTGGATAATTATATGATCTATTTTATTCCACAGTTAGCTGTGATGAGAATTGATCTTTTATAATAGGGGTGTCTTTTGTACTTTGTAAATAATTTGTGAAAAAAATGTATTTTATTTGATTTTATTACATATATGTAATATTATAGAGGTGTAAATGAATAAGGATGAAGCACTAAAACTTCTGGAAGAGTATTTGGGAAATTTTGCAATCCACCCTTTGTTTTTTAAAGAACTCACAGCTCTTCTTCAGAAAGATTTAAAAGGTAAAGAAAAACAATTTTTTGATATTCTCATTAGGCAATTAGGTTATCTTTCCTGTTATGGCTTGGCGATTGCAAGTATAGATAGCCACGAAAGACTACAGGGAGATGGTCATGATTTCTTTTCTATCCATTTGCAGAGACAGCAATTTAATATCCGTTTTCTTGTTTATATTGATAATAACGGGAAATCCTTTTTATTATCAGCATTCAATGAACGTGCTGGAAAGAAAGCAACTGACTATTCTCAAAAGATACCTACATTACAAGAACGTCTCAATTACTTTAAGGAGGGGAAATAAATGGATAAAGAAAAAAGCAATGATTTAAGCGTTCTTTTGTCATTGTTTGCTGATTCTATTACGCCCGAAGACATTATTTCAACAAAACTTATGTCTCAAATTTCATCCGCAATTGTCAAGGAACGTTTAAAATTACACATGACGCAGGCTGAGTTTGCCAAACACATAAACGTATCTCAGGCTTTAGTATCTCGCTGGGAACGTGGTAACTGTAACTTTTCACTTAAGAAAGTAGCTGAAATTGCATCTACTTTAAATTTGGATGTAAATATCTCGTTTTGTAATGCTTCTTTAAAACTCCAAAGTAAAAGTCTGGATTACACAACGCCTGCTACTTTTACTAAAACTGTTTGTTACCAAGCAGATGCTCCTTCTTATTCTTCCAAAAGCTATATTTCAACTAATTCAAATCGAAACATTATTCAAACAATTCAAAAACAGGAGGTATATCATTATGCTACAGTTCGTTGATTCTTTTTATTGTGCTTACAATACCCAAAAAGGAAATTATGTTATCAAATTACGTCAGGAAGAGCCCATTGAAAACATTCCCGGTTCTGAACCAACTGTACAAACCAATGAAATTGCAAGCATTATCCTAGATAAAGAATGTGCTCTTACATTAGCTAATGCCATACTTGAATTTCAAGATCCGTCAGATAATGATTCTGATTCTTAAATATTTCTTTCAAATGAAGCAAATAAAAACCGCCCCAGTACGCCAATACCGGGACGGTGGTGGATCTCCGAAGAGATACCTCATTCCGCAAAAATATTGTATCATCTTCGGAGCGGCTGCACAACCAGAACATTTGTGTGGCCGTTATTTTTGTACCCATTTTCACATATTTTAAACCGAGGTGATATTATGAAGTTTTTAGATGTCGCGAAACTTTTAAATGTATGTATCTACCTGCGTAAATCCCGTGCTGATCGGGAAGCTGAAGCCCGTGGTGAGGGGGAAACTCTGGCCAGGCATGAACGTATTCTTCTTGATCTTGCCAAGAAACGCGGATACAATGTAGGTGCTATCTATCGTGAAGTTGTATCCGGAGAAACAATCTCTGCCCGGCCGGTTATGCAGCAGCTCCTTCAGGAAGTCGAAGCCGGAAAATGGGATGGTGTCCTGGTTGTTGAAGTGGAACGTCTGGCCAGAGGTGATACAATTGATCAGGGTGTAGTTTCAAGGGCTTTTCAGTTTTCAAATACATTGATCATTACACCTATGAAAACTTATGATCCTAACAATGAATTTGATGAAGAATACTTTGAGTTTGGTTTATTTATGTCCCGCCGTGAATATAAAACTATCAAGCGCCGCCTTACTGCCGGCCGTGAATCTTCTGCGAAAGAAGGCAAATATTGCGGAAGTAAACCTCCTTATGGCTATTCAAGAGTAAAACTTGAGGGTGAAAAAGGTTGGACCTTGCGTCCGCTTCCAGAACAGGCGGAAGTAGTCCGATACATATTTAACCTGTATGTAAATGGTGACTGTGGGCAACGGGTCGGAATGTCTAAGATCTGTCGCAAACTAAATGACACCGGTATAAAAACCATGGATGGTGGGCTTTGGACGGTCCCCCGCGTGCAGGCTATCCTCAGAAATCCTGTGTACGCAGGTATGATCCGATGGAACAGCCGTAAAGCAATACGTCATATCCAGAACGGAGAAATTGTGATATCCCGTCCTTTTACTCAGGATCACATCCTTGTCGAAGGACGCCATCCGGAGCTGGTATCCAAAGATCTCTTTCGGCAGGCGCAGGAGATCGTAAATAAAAATCCAGCGCGTCCGGTTACATCCCTGCACGTTCTCCGAAATCCTCTGGCAGGCATTATATGCTGCGGAAAATGCGGTCATATTATGACCCGAAAAGCCCCCAGTAAGAGACAGGGTGACTTACTTCAATGCGCCTATAGTTCCTGTGACAACATAAGCAGCAAACTTCCACTTGTCGAAAAAGCTCTGGTTGATGGGATCCAGGAGCTTGTAAACGGATATAAGCTCAATTCCAATACGTCTGAGCAGGGACACCTCTGTTCCATATCTGAAAAGGAAAAAATGGTCCAGAAAAAGCAGGATGAGATTGAGAATTTAAGAAAAAAGAAAGAAAGGCAGTATGATCTGCTTGAGCAGGGCATTTATTCTACAGAAGAATTCCTTGAGCGTTCCCAGAATACTGCCAGAGAAATAGCTGACTGTGCTAACTCCATCAATACTCTGCAACAGGAGATTCAGTATGAGCAGGCTCTTTATCTTCAGCAATCTTCTTTTATTCCAAAATGCGAAAATCTTCTTGCAAATTACTGGTCCTGGGACGTTTTAACAAGAAATCAGTTTCTCCGTGAGTTAATAGAAAAGGCTGTTTATACAAAAAATACAAAAAACACATGGAAAAATGGTGATAATATCTCATTTTCTTTGGATATTTATCCGAAAATTCAACGAAAATAGTGTATGGTAGGATTTATGTGCCAGCACATTGGCACGTATCGTGTCCTCCGGCCAGGTTGCGTAGATCTCACTGCTGGCCACGTTTTTGATATAATCCTTATATCTTACATAATAATCCTGTGCAGAGGTATCCCCTATTGGCCCGTCGTGGACTACGATATACTCCGGGATCACCACTTTGTTTAATACGATCTCTCCGGTTTCATTTATCGGCTTGATCTCTGCTTCCGGATTTTTGGGAGGATATTCCCCAAAAAGCGTATGGGGTCCGATGACGATCCGCTGATAGTCCTCTCCACTACCCTGCTGTCTGCTAAGGGATGCTCCCTGCTTGGCAATGGAATGGGGAAGAACTTCTGTCCCGGCAACTTCTTTTGGTGTAAAACCCTCTGCACTGATCTGAACTGTATATTCTGCATAGGGCTGCTGCTCCACCGGCTTCATGCTGTATTCCAGTGGAGGAGCTGCCAGCTCCAGCATGGGCGTTTTTCCGGAGGAATCCGTACGGATTTCTTCGATCACATTATCCGGGACTCCTGTGTACGAGATCCGCACTGTAGCATTTTCCACAGGACGGTTACTGGCACTGTCCAGCACCGTCACCTGCAGCTGTCCCTGATCCGGCATATCCTGCTGCATGGAAATATAAGAATGATTTTTCATAAACAGAGGCTCCTTTTTGTGCCTGAAAGCACACTGGTTCTCTGCTAGTATATGTTTGCATAAAAAAAATGTCTCTTACCTGATATACAAATAAGAGACATCTTCTTCAGTTACAAATTATAAATTTTTTCCACCTCTTCAAAGTTCCCTGACTTCTAGCGTTTCCGCAATTTCCAAGAGCTGTTCTTCATTGACAAAATTGCTGATACAACCCATTCCCTGAACGCACGCACTTCCTGTTACATTTCCAAACTTAATACACTGTTCAATTGAATGCTGATGATAAAGTCCATAAATAAAGCCACTCATAAATGCATCTCCTGCTCCTGTTGCATCAATAGCTTTTACATTTTGTACAGAAGATATGATTTTTATTCCATCCTTATTTTTAAGTAGGCACCCTTCCTTGTCCATTTTGATCGTCACGTCAGAAAAAAATTCCGACAGAACGTCAGCAGCCGCTTCCACACTGGACGTTCCTGTGATCTTTATGGCCTCTTTCTGATTGGGAATATAATAATCTGCGATTTCCAGATAATCCCTGTATTTTTCCAATGTCAGATCATCTTCCCATCCCGTATCAAAAATCTGGATACAACCATCTTTTTTCAGTCTTTTATACACATCTAAAAATCCAACATGCATATCTACCACATATGCGCCTTTCAGATTTTCATAAACTTCATCCATAACAGCATCATTAAGATCCATTCCATCTGTATAGGAAATAAAACTTCTGTCACCACAATACAGTAAGGTGGAAGACAGCACCACCGGCATCTTGTTTCCTTTATAAAGATTCACAGTTTTTACCGGATAGCTATTCAGTGTTTTTTTCACAAATTCCGAAAAAAGATCATGCCCCGCAAAAGTAATAATTCTGGACTCAACTCCAAGCCTTGAAAGATTGATCATGGTAGCCGGAATCCCACCACCAAACTGCATGGAAAATCCTCTGGCGAAAATCTCCTCTCCCTTATCAGGAAGCCTATCAAGACCAGAATAAATCAGATCGATATTGGAATAGCCTACGCCACCTACAAAACTCATATCAGTTCCATTCCTCCATATAGTCTTTATTTGTGGCTAAATATGTTCCCACCAGTTTCTTGGCCAGTGAGTAGGAATTGACAAGAGGATGCACCATAAGGCAGTCAATTGCTTTACTAATGCTTCTTGTACGGATTGCTTCGGAAGCCAGCCTTTCGTAACTCTTCACCCTACGAATGAGTTCCATCTGCAATTCCCCGGGATTTGGGACTTTATGCGGAATCATCTCACCATCTTTAAGATCACATGTTACTTCCACAACGTCTGTATCAAGGAGTCCCGGAATTGCTCCGTTATTCGGTACACAAAGGATCATCTCACTGTCTTTTCCACTTAATTTGGAACGGATATATTTCAGGGCAACACCTGCATAGCCTCCATCATCCTTTGCATAAATATCAAAATGATAGGGTTCTTTTGCTCTGGATACGCCAGTCTCATTTGCCATATAAGCATCTTCACGTTTGCCATACCACTTATCATAAACCTTCAGGCAGTTTTCAAAATCATTTTCAACATCCATGTGTGACAGTTCCTCCGTCATATGGATATTCACATCACGGATCACTTCTCCTCTGGTGATACCCGCATCCAGAATATGTTGAACTGCTTCTTCTCTGTAATAAAAATAGTACAAATATTCATTAAGAATACATCCCATATGCTCTACCAGATCTTTTTTAAAGAAACGCATATCTGTATCCGTATACAATCTTTCATCTTTTAAAAGCTCCGGCAAAATCTCTTTTCCATCCAGCTTAATACTGTCAAAAAAAGAAAGATGATTCAATCCATAGCAGTCTCCCGTCACAGAATTTTGCGGAACCTTATACATTTTTGCAAAGGAATGGAGAAGGCTGCTTGGAGCATCGCAGATACCAAAGGTAAAATCATATCCCATATCACGCAGAGTCTGGGATACTACTCCCGCTGGGTTGGTAAAGTTAAAGATCTTTACATCCGGAGAAGCGTATTTTTTTGCAAGCTCACAATATTTTACCAGAGCCGGCACAGAACGCATAGCAAAAGAAAAACCTGCCGCACCGGTAGTTTCCTGTCCCAAAACCCCCAGATTCAGAGCTACTCGTTCATCCTGGATACGCATATCATCCTCTCCAACACGAATCGTTGTTATGATATAATCTGCATCTTTAATGGCTTCTACAGGATCTCCGGTAAGCTCCAGCTGCAAGGCTGGCTGCAGACGCTTTGCAACCTGCTGTGCCATTTTACCATAGATATTAAGCTTCTTTGGATCATTATCCATAAAGATCACTTGGTTGATCCCCAATTCCAAACTGCTCTGAGCAAGGCTTTTTGCCAAAAACATAGAACGTACTCCACCACCGCCGATTACTGCTATTTTCATCTGTAATTCCTCCTCTTTCTGTCTTTTTAGTAGTCTGCCTCATTCATCTTAAACAACCGATTAATGGCACTTACTACAATTACCCCTGCAATAATAAGAATTACTCCCATCATGTTGGCATAACCATAATTATTATCTGTCATAGATGTTTTGTACAGGTATAGTGGAAGATTCAGTGTTGTATCTCCCGGCCCTCCGTTGGTTGTCAGATAAATGAGTTCAAATTCTCTCAGCATACTGGTTGCCGCCAGAATCTCACAGGTTCCAATAATAGTACGAATCAGCGGGAGACGAATCTTCATATTGATCTGCATGTCTGTAGCACCATCAATCTTGGCCGCTTCCACAACATCCTCGGGAATGGACAGAACACCTGCAAGCACAAGAATGATGATCATTCCCGTATACAGAAGCCAGCTCCATGTAACTGTGATAAAGGCACTGTTCTGATCAAAGAACCAGTTTTTCATAAATGGTTTCCCGGTTACTGTTTTTACAAAAGAATTGATAATACCATACTGCGCATTAAATACATTCAAGAAAATAACAGCCAGTGCCGCTGCAGATACCACATTCGGGATCATATAGATAGTTCTGAGGACTTTCCAACCTTTTTTTCTTTTTGAAAGCATAAACGCGATCACAGTTCCTAGCATCACATGCACAACAGACTGAAGCACAACCCAGATTCCCGTATTCTTCAGTGCTGTAAGCATTCGTGCGTCGTTCCGGAAAGCATTGATATAATTATCCAGTCCAATAAATTTAAATACACCGCCTGCTTTCCATTCAAAAAATGAACTTCCAAACACCATACACATCGGAGCCAGGTAAATCAATGCAAAAAGGAGCAGACACGGCAAAAGAAAGCTTGCCAGTTTCCATTTTTTAACTTTCATTTCTCATCTCTCCTGTTTCAGTCTGTTCTTAACCTCCGGCGACTTCAGAAGAAGGTATGTCCTGCCGAAGCCGCGGAAATCATATAATTATCAGTTTTTCTGTGCAGCGTCTGTAAGAGCCTGTGCGAACTCTTCCGGAGTAATTTCACCCTGCGCAAGAAGCGGATACTGAATACTGATCTCATCCACTACATTTGCATACCAAAGGCTCTGGAAATCATTAATACTGTGCGCTGCTTTATCGCCGTTTGCGATGACTTCATTTACAAGTGGCTTTACATTATCAGATATAAGACCCTCCATAGCCGGAATATCGCCTGTAATTTCAAGCATTTTAAGCTGGCTCTCCTCATTTGTGAGGAATTTTACAAATGTAAGAGTTGCATCCAGTGTTTTCTCATCCTTGGAAGCAACATTAAAGCCAATTTTTCCACTGTTATACATAACATCACCAGGATACATTGCAGTACCGACTTTATCTGCAAATCCATCTTCAACCATAGAAGTATCATAGAAATCGCTAATCATCCAAGGACCATTTGCAATGATAGCTGTCTGTCCCATAAAGAAGTTGCTTGCAGCATTCTCATATTTTCCACCAACTGCATCCGGAGTTGTATATTTCTGAAACATAGTCTGAATCCTGGTTGCTGCATCGATAAATTCTTTTGTATTATAATCTGTCGGGAGCATGGTATTCATAAACTGTTCTCCCTCATCGCTCTCACCAATCATAGCACCAAGCATCAGTGAAGTTACCCAACCGGAATCGGCGGTATCCATGGAAAGTGGTGTAATGCCTGCATCCACAAGCTTGTCACACTGCTCAAAGAACTCGTCCCATGTCTTTGCCGGTTTCTCAATTCCTGCCTGAGCAAAGAGATCTTTGTTGTAGAAGTATCCTATTACCTGTCTGGTATAAGGAATTCCATAAATCTTACCATCGCGGGAGTTTACATCCCAACATGTATCAGTTGCAAGTTTTTTCCAGTCATCATCTACATAATCAGTAAGGTCGACAAGTTGATCCTTCATTGAATCAATCAGATTATATCCACCTGTGCTGAATGTATCTGGAAGAGAATTGGAAGAATACAGAACTTTCAGCTTATCCACATAGTTCTGATCACCTGCGATTTCTTCCACATTGACCTTGATACTGTCACCGTACTCCTCATTAAAAGCTTCCAGACGATCCTGGAACCATTCTGTATTAACACTGACACCAACCCAGGATGTAGGAAATGTGATTTCTGTCACATCATCCGCTTTTACTGTTGTGGCCATGCCTCCTGCCATGGATAATGCTGTCACTGCTGACAATACTGTGGCCATCACCTTTTTTGTTTTCATATTAATTGCCTCCTTTTATTTGATTTATAAAATTTCATCTTCAACCTTTGACAGATCCTGCTACCATACTGGTAGTAACCTGTTCCTGCAGCAATACATAGATTACAATGCTTGGTAGAATTACCATAGTCAATGCCGCAAACATCGCCGTATAGTTAAACGAAAACTGAGATGTGAAATAATTCAGAGCAAGAGGAAGGGTTCTTACTTCTGTGCTCTTGGTAAGAACGAGTCCGAACATGAACTCATTCCACGACGTCAGGAACTGTAAAATTGCCCCTGTTGCAAGTCCTGATTTAGCCAGCGGAAATACAATTACAAAGAATGTCCGATAAAACCCGGCTCCGTCAATATAGGCAGCTTCTTCCAGTTCCTTGGGGATGCCCTGAAAATAGCTTTTGAATACAAAAAGTGAAGTAGGAAGTCCCAGTGCCGCATACACAAGTACAAGCCCTGACCTTGTATCAAACAATCCGATTCCCATCATGATCTTATAGATTGGCATCAGAAGTGCCGAAGTAGGTACAAGAAGAGACGCAGATAAAAGCAGTGTGATAAAGGTACTTCCCTTAAACGTATATCTGGCCAACACATAGGCAGCCATGGAAACAATCAGGATATTTAGCAGGGTACTTGTAAAAGAAATCACAACACTGTTTCCATAAAACTTAAAAATTGGAGCCAAGTCCAATGCAGCCTTATACCCATCAAAGCTTAATGATGTAGGCAGTGCAAATGCAGATGATAGGATCTCCTTATTGGATTTAAAGGATGACATCACGATCCATACCAATGGTCCTACTGAGATCAGTGCCATAAATCCCAGGAAAACAAATCTAAATATTCTCCAAAGAATATCTTTAAAGCTCTTCTCCCCCATTTTATATTTCCTCCCTTCTGAGTACAGTTCCTCTTTCCAATAATTTATAGGGTAGTGTATACTCTATATTTTCTTCTCTGTTTCTACTTTTGTTACACAAAATCTCAAGAGTCCATTCCACCATCTTATCCAGGGGCTGATAAATCGTAGTAAGTTTAGGAACCACCCGCTCTGATATACTTAATCCATCGAATCCCAAAACGGATACATCTTCCGGAACCTTCAGGCCATGTTCATTTAACGCTGTAATTGCTCCTACCGCAGTCTCATCGGAAAAAGCAAATACTGCAGTGAACTTCTTTTTCTTTCGCAATGCACTGTTCATAGATCGATAGCCTTTTTCGAAGGTAAGCTGACCGTATTCTGCCATGTCATCACTGAACATAAGTCCATATTCCTCCATTGCCTTCTTACAGCCAACTAACCGCTGGAATCCTGAACTGATACTTGTAGAAAGATCAGTCAGAATCAGTATCTTCCTGTGTCCCATTTCAAGAAGATATTTCATTCCCTCGTAAGCAGCCATCATATCATTAATGTGTACCATATCGCATCTGCTGTCAAAAGCTGCGCCTCCCAGCATAACCACTTTGATATTCTTTGCCCGGATATATCGTATCACCTCACGGTCAATCTCCTCCTCCAGATAAATAACTCCCATCACATACAATTCCTTCAGGATACTCTTATAACTGTCATCTCCCGGAAATGTAGGAAGAAATATCACTCTACATTTGTATTTTGGCATCTGCCGGATAATCTCCTTTATGGATTCACTGAAATATCCAAATTCCAGATTAGGAATCAGAACTACGATCACACCATCTGACTTACGCGTTGGATGATTTGGCACATAACCAACCGTATTAGCTGCCTCCTCAATTCTTCTGGATAATTCATCACTCACCACATTCTGTCCTGAAAAATATCTTGAAACAGTTGCCGGAGACACATGTGCCATTTGTGCAATCTTTCTGATTGTACCTGCCATTGTCTCATCTCCTTATGTGATTTTTCTTATTATTTGAAATTTATTTTCTATTTCTTTTGGTATTTTACACGATTTAATATCGTCATCTACATTTTTGATTGTACAAAGTTCCAAATAAAATGTCAATCTTGTTTCATGTGTTTCATCCTAGTTTCATATGTTTCACTAAAAAAAGATGGAACAATCCGGACATTTTCCTGACCATTCCATCTTTTATATATCTTTACTCCATAATCCTCATCAGAATATCTTCAGAATATCATTATACATAACGATAACCATCAACGCCATCAAAAGCATCAGCCCTGCAAAATGGATCATGCCTTCTACCTGACGGTTTACCGGTTTTCTCCGGATCGCTTCTGCCACCAGAAATACCAGCCTTCCTCCATCCAGCGCAGGAAGAGGAAGAAGGTTCATCACTCCCAGGTTTGCAGAAAGAAGAACTGCCATGTTCAGCAAATTCATCCAGATCATCAGCGTTCCCTCACTCTTGGACTGTTCGTAAGTGTCGCCAATGGCATCCACAACACCCACAGGACCACTTAAGTCTTTCATTCCAAGGTGACCGGTCACAAGCTCTTTCAGGCTTAAGATCGTAGTACGGATCATGTATTTCACTTCCACAGCACCATATTTCAGAACATTAAAGCCGGAAGTTTTTTCACTGTATGTGTTATATCCGAAACCGGAAACCGGTGTTCTGTATTCCCTTGGTGTTATCTCTGCCTCATATTCCAGTCCGTCACGCTCATAGGTGATCGTCACAGGTTCATTGGACAATGGATGCTCCTCGATGTATTTTTCATATGCATTTCCGTCCGGAACCTCCACACCGTTGATCTTCGTGATCACATCGCCTACTTCCAGACCTGCCTCTTCCAGTGGCATTCCCTTGATCAGTGATTCCACTGTCATGGAATTTACATCAGAACGGTTAAAGCCAAGAAGATACCGCACATTTACATCTGGTTTATAGGAAATCTCCAGTTCCTTTCCATCACGTTTTACTTTCAGCCGGATGGTATCTCCCTCTTTCAGTTCGTTGAGATACGAATATACATAAAGATCTTTCCCCAGATCAATATGATAGCCCTGATATTCCGTGATCACATCACCCTTTTTCAATCCGGCCTTTTCCGCAGCAGAATTTTGGGTTACTTCTAATACGGTTGCCGGATCATAGCCCATACAGCCTACAATAATCACAGACAAAACAAATGCCAGCAGAAAATTAAATATCGGACCGGCAGCAACCACTGCGATCCTGCCCCACACAGGAGCCGAATTAAAGGTTCCCGGACTGTCATCTTCCGCATCCTCTCCGGCCATGGCGCAGGAACCTCCAAGAGGAAACAGTTTCACGGAATAACGTGTGCCGCCCTTTACTGTACTTATGATCCTGGGTCCCATACCAAGAGAAAATTCCAATACCTCGATATGGTTCTTTTTTGCCAGAAGAAAATGTCCCAGCTCATGGATCAATATCACAACACTGAAAATAATTACAGCAATCACAAATCTCAATTTACCACCTGCTTTCGATCCACTGATAAGTATCCTGCTCTACAGAAAGGATCTCATCCAGATCCGGATGTGCGATTTTTTTATGTCTTTCCATAGACTGTGCAATAATCTCATAAATATCCAGAAAGCCGATCTTTTCCTCCAGGAATTTCTTTACTGCAAGCTCATTGGCTGCATTAAAGACAGTCGGCATACTTCCGCCCTCTCGGGATGCCTGGATTGCCATAGGAAGTCCCCGGAATGTCTCCATATCCGGAACCTCAAATGTGATCTCATGAAGCTTCGTGAAATCAAGGCGGTCTCCGTCCAGATATCGTCTGTGCGGATAGTACAGAGCGTACTGGATTGGAAGTCTCATATCCGGAGTTCCAAGCTGTGCCATGATCGCACCATCCTTAAACTCCACCATGGAATGGATGATACTCTGCGGCTGCACCACCACCTGAATATGATCCAGATCCATGTCAAACAGCCATTTAGCTTCCATAACTTCCAGCCCTTTGTTTACCAGGGTTGCGGAATCTACGGTGATCTTTCGTCCCATTACCCAGTTTGGATGCTTCAGAGTATCTGCAACAGTGACCCTTCGCAGCTCTTCTGTGGTACGTCCGCGGAAGGGACCACCGGATGCCGTGATCAGAAGCTTGTGGATCTCTTTGTTTTCTTCTCCGTGGATAGCCTGGAAAATAGCGCTGTGTTCACTGTCTACCGGAAGGATAGATACACCATATTTCTTTGCCATGGGCATGATCAGATGACCGGCTGTGACAAGGGTTTCCTTATTTGCCAGGGCAATATCCTTTCCGGCACGGATTCCCTCCATGGTAGGACGGATTCCGATCATTCCCACGATCGCAGTGACAAGGATTTCGGATTCCGGCATGGACGCAAGCTCCAGAAGTCCCTCCATTCCGCTGACTACCTTTGTATCCGTATCCGCAATACGCGTTTTCAGATCCCGGGCTGCTTCTTCATCCCAGACTGCTGCCAGAAGCGGATGAAACTCCCGGATCTGCTCTTCCAGCTTCTCCACACTTTTGCCTGCACTGACTGCAACAACACGAAGGTCTTCGTTTTTTCTTGCCACATCCAGTGTCTGGGTCCCGATGGAACCGGTAGAACCTAAGATTGCAATATTCTTCATTTTAATGTCTCCTAAATTCCAAGAATCGTTTTTGCAAGATAGTAAATAACAGGGGCTGTGATGATCACACTGTCAAAACGGTCCAGGATTCCTCCATGGCCCGGGATCAGCTTTCCATAGTCCTTGATGTTCTGGTTTCTTTTGATCGCAGATGCAGCCAGATCACCCACCATGGAGATCAGAGCTCCAACTGCGCAGATCAAGGCATACTCAGCCATTTTTCCCTGTGTTGCTGCTGCATAGATCACTCCAAGAAGCGCCGCTCCCGCAACGCCTCCTACAGCTCCCTCGATGGATTTCTTCGGGCTTAAAACCGGCGCCATTTTATGCTTTCCGATAAGCATTCCCGCACAGTAAGCACAGGTGTCACATCCCCAGGAGCACAGGAATATCAGCCATACCAGGAATTTTCCGTCCGGAAGGCTTCTGGTAAGATAGATAAAGGAAAGCATCACAGCAACATATACAACTCCAAAAAATGCTGCCATCACCTGTTCTGCATGGTATTTCGGATAACCGAATACATAAACAAACAGGATCAGGATCATACTGATGATGATCGCCATTGTTCCGTAATTTCCAAAATCAGCTTTCATGGCAATATAATAAAGCACTGCTCCAAGATATCCTACAAGTTCCAGCACAGTAACATGCTCATCGCTTACCTTCATTACCTTGTAAAGCTCTCTCATTCCGATCAGTGAAACAGCCAGAAGTGTAAAAAATAAGATCCAGCTTCCGGAAATGATAGTTGCCAGGGCAATAATGACAAGGACGATACCACTTATCAGTCTTGTCTTAAACATGATCTACTCCTCCTTGACGCCACCGTAGCGTCTGTCTCTCTGATTGTATTTCTCGATGGCTTTGATCAGCTCTTCTTTATTGAAATCCGGCCATGCAACCGGTGTAAAATAAAACTCGGAATAGGCAAGCTGCCAAAGCAGGAAATTGGAAAGCCGCTGCTCACCGCTTGTGCGGATCAAAAGATCCGGATCCGGTACACCTGCAGTATCCAGATAGCTCTCAATCGTATCTTCTGTAATGCCATCCGGCTCAACCTTTCCGTCTTTTACATCCTGTGCCATCCTCTGCATTCCACGGCGGATCTCATCACGGCTTCCGTAATTTAATGCCAGCTGAAAATAAATACCGTCAAAATCTTTGGAATATTCCTCCAGTTCCCGGACACTCTGCTGGATATCCGGTGCAAAGGCAGTAACATCTCCGATGACTTTCATCTTCATATTATTTTTCTTGGAAATCTTGATACATTTCTTAAGATAACCGCGGAACAGTTTCATCAGTGCTTCCACTTCTTCTCTGGAGCGTTTCCAGTTTTCTGTGGAAAAAGCGTAAACCGTAAGATATTTCACCCCAAGGTCTTTGATATCATAACAAATGTTTTCAAGATTGGCGCATCCCTTTACATGTCCGTAGGTTCTCGGCATTCCTCGTTCCTTTGCCCAACGTCCGTTTCCGTCCAGAATGATCGCGATATGATTTGGTACGTTCATAAATCTCCTCCATACAGAAAGAGAGCTTCTTCAAAGAAGCCCTCTCTATCCTCGTATTTCTTACAATTATACAGTCAGAATCTCTTTAGACTTGTTCTCGATCGCCTTGTCAACTTCCTTGATGTACTTATCTGTAAGTTTCTGGATCTGATCCTCAAGCTCTTTGATCTCATCCTCAGAAACATCCTGTTTTGCAAGTTTCTTAAATGCATCGTTGGCATCACGACGGATATTTCTTACTGCAACCTTGGCACCCTCGCCTTTTTTCTTAACGTCCTTCACCAGCTCTTTACGACGCTCCTCGGTAAGCTCCGGGAAAACAAGACGGATCATTTTTCCATCGTTGCTCGGGTTTAATCCCAGATCAGAGCAAAGGATCGCTTTCTCTATCGCTTTGATCATGCTGGATTCCCACGGCTGGATCTGGATCATACGTGCCTCCGGTACAGAAATGTTTGCAACCTGCTGGAGCGGAGTCGGTGCTCCATAATAATCTACGGTAAGTTTGTCAAGAATATGCGGGTTTGCACGGCCGGCTCTGATGGTTGTCAGCTCACTCTCCAAAGCATTCAGTGTTTTTCCCATTTTTGTTTCGTATACCTGAATTCTCTCATCCATTTCACATATCTCCCTGTATGGTTTTTTTATTATTCCCTTTTGATCACACGGTTACCTTTGTTCCGGAGAACTTGCCATGTACGGTATTGACGATGCTGTCCTTTTCATCAAGACCGAATACCAGCATCGGCATCTTCTGCTCCATACACATGATGGAAGCGGTAAGATCCATAGCTGCCAGCTTCTTTGCAACTACTTCATCAATGGAAATCTCATCATACTTCTTGGCATCCGGATTTACCTTCGGATCACTGTCATAGATTCCGTCAACAGCCTTGGCAAGAAGAATGGCATCTGCGCCGATCTCAACAGCACGAAGTACAGTAGCTGTATCTGTAGAGAAATACGGATGGCCGGTACCACCTGCAAAGAATACAACCTTTCCTTCTGCGAAGCTCTCTTCTACAGCATCCTTGGAATAAAGTGTGGTAAATGCACCACATACAAACGGGGTAAACACCTCTGTCTTAAGTCCCACATATCTGCAGATGTCAGACACATAGATACAGTTCATGATAGTAGCAAGCATGCCGATCTGATCCGCCTTGCTTCTGTCCATGGCTCCGCTGGTACGTCCTCTCCAGAAGTTTCCACCTCCGATCACGATACCAACCTGAAGTCCTTCATCCACGATCGTCTTGATCTGTTTGGCAACCTCTGTAACAGTTGCTTCATCAAAGCCTCTCTTCTGCTCTCCTGCAAGAGCCTCTCCGCTTAATTTCAGTAACACTCTTTTCATATGTTTATTCTCCTTTACCATACGCCGGATACAACTTCATTGCCGTCATCGTCAAAAGTTGTGGATACCGTAAACGTATCATAATAATAATAACCTGTCTTACCGGACTCCGGCTCGTCCTCATAATCACTGCCATTTGGGCTGCCGCATGCATTCTCAAGCTCAGACATGGACTGACCGATATATCTTGCTGCTACAGATGCCGGATCATCCTCGCCGGATGGTGCTTCCGTAGGATCCGCATCGGAAGAATCAGAGGAAGCTGGTGCAGATGTTGGATCCGGTGTGGATGTGGAGTCCGAACTGCCGGACGAACTGCTGTCTGTACTGTCTCCATTATCATCAGAACTCTCCGGAGTCGGAGTCACAGCCGTACTGTCTGAAGAATCTGTACTGTCACTGTCACTTTCACTGTCATCCTCAATGCCAAGCCTTGCCTTTACATCCTTCAGGGTAGACACCTCCTTGGTGCTTCCGCTCGCCAGATATGTAGCATATGGGATTCCGTCTTCACCCTCACCATCCATGCACAGACTCAGCTGTGAGATCGTCAGAAGCGGCAGCTGGCGGAAGAAACATTCATTCTGCTCTTCGTCAGAAAATGTGATCCTTACATCAAAGCTTGTTGCTGTATCTACGTTATCGTCCTTCTGGCTCTTCTCCATATAATAAACAGCCTTGTCGTTGGAAGCCAGTGTGAATTTACCATTTACAAGATCGCTTCCCCAGGTCTCATCACTGTCATCGCCATCATCTCTGGTAGGACGGACATAAATTGCAGAAATCGTGGAGTTCATCTTATTGGTAAATACAATACTGGTAGTGGTCTCACTCTTGGTTCCCATTACGTTCTTGATATTTGCTGTTTCATCCGTAGAGGTCTGCATCTCCACCACATCCGTTTTCGCAGCTTCCGTTACCGTCGGGGTTGCCGTTGCCTCCACCTTCTGCTCCGGTGCCACAGAGTTCTTCTTTCCGCAACCGGCTGCAAGCATGCTCGCTGCAAGAATTCCGGCAAGAATCAAATAACGTTTTTTCATTATATCTCCTCCATATAAAATGGTCCTATTCGCTGTCAGGTTTTCCTTTTCTATTATTACAGAGTATCACTTTCTTGTCAACCTGACCGTTCTGAATTTCACAGAATCTTTAGATATTTTAAACTATGTCAAAAATTGGAACAGCTGAGGTCAGAACCCGTTTTCCCTTCGCTGTCTGCGCATATCACGGCGCATTTTCGCAGCTTCATTCCGGGCTTTTTCCGCTTCTGTGGTAATGATCAGTTCCGGCACCTGAATCGGTTTCTGGTCTTCATCTACAGCCACCATCACAAAAAATGCCCGGTTTACAGTATGACGCATGCCATCCGGCTGTTCCACATACGTATCGATCTCGACCTCCATGGAAGTTCTTCCCACATAAGTCACATATCCCTTAAGTACTACGATCTCTCCCTCATAGATCGCATGCTTGAACTGAAGATTGTCCACTGCCGCAGTTACCACCCGATATGTCTCCGCATGACGCATAGCTACCACTCCGGCAACCTCATCCAGCCACTGCATCAGTGCTCCGCCAAAAAGTCTTCCGCCTCCGTTCAGATGCTGCTGCATGATCAGATGAACCTGCTCCGTCATCGATGCTTCTACCGTTTTTTTACGTCTTTCCTGTACCTCTGTCATTTCTCATTCCCCGCATTTTATCATACTTTTACTTTTTCAGTTGAAACCAGCCGATCAATAAAGATTTTTTACTTTAAAGTCTCGCTCCGCTTCTCTTCTCTGATCCTTCTTTGCAATATCCTGGCGCTTGTCATAAAGCTTTTTACCACGTGCCATGCCAATCTCTATTTTTACCAGGCTGTCCTTGAAATAAACCTTCAGTGGTACCAAAGTCAATCCTTTTTCCTTTAATTTAGCTTCGATCTTATTGATCTCGTAGCGATGCAGCAAAAGCTTACGCACACGAAGAGGATCTTTGTTAAAAATGTTTCCTTTCTCATAAGGAGTGATATGCATTCCATATACATAAACTTCTCCGTTTTCTACACGGACAAAGGCCTCCTTGATGCTGCATTTACCGGAACGTAAGGATTTCACCTCGGTTCCTGCAAGTGCGATCCCGGCCTCATAGGTATCCTCGATAAAATAATCATGAAAAGCCTTTTTATTATTTGCGATCAGTTTCATTCCTGTTTTTTTTGCCATTTTGCGCTCCCTCAGTCTTCCTCAGCCAGGACAAAATCCACGGTTTTCAGCATTTTATCCGCATCTGCCACACGGACACGGACCTTCTGCCCAAGACGGAAGATCTTTCCTGTCATGTCTCCCCGCAGTTCATATGCATCCTGGTCAAATACATAATAGTCATCTCGTAATGTATTGATATGGATCAGTCCTTCTACGGTATTCGGAAGCTCCACATAAAGTCCCCATCCTGTAACGCCGGAGATGATCCCCTCATACTCCTCTCCGAGATGATAGGACATATACTCTGCTTTCTTCAGCTTATCGGATTCTCTTTCCGCTTCGTCTGCACGCCGTTCGCACACACTGGACTGGCGCGCCACTTCATCCAGGATCTCCTTGTAATGCTCGGTACGTCCTTCCCTTACCAGTCTGCCTCTCAGACGGTCATGGATGATCCTGTGGATCTGAAGATCCGGATATCTTCGGATCGGAGAAGTAAAGTGACAGTAATACTTCGCTGCAAGTCCGAAATGTCCGCTGCATTCCGTAGTATATTTTGCCTGTTTCATGGTACGCAAGGTCAGGCGGCTGATCTGTGCCTCATTGGGCATTCCCTCAATACTTTCCAGGATCTCCTGGATCTCACCAGGCGTGATCTCCTGTCCGGATTTCTGTATGTTGACTCCTTCATTATGAAGAAGCATCAGAAGACTTTCAATCTTTTCCGGATCCGGATTTTCATGCGTTCTGTATACAAAGGGATAATCTCCGGTGCAGTATTCCTGTGCCACGGTTTCATTGGCAAGAAGCATAAAATCTTCAATGATCCTGGTTGCCACATTGGCTTCATAAGGCTGCACATCAATAGCTCTTCCTGCCGCATTCAGGATGATCTTACTTTCCGGAAAATCAAAATCAATGGAACCTCTTGTATGACGGCGGCTGCGCAGGATCCCGGAAAGCTCTTTCATCAGGAAAAACATGGGAATCAGAGCTTCATAGCGTTTCTTCGCCACCTCGTCGGTATCCTCCAGAATATTTTTCACATCTGTGTAACACATACGCTCATCTACACGGATCACGGTTTCTGCGATCTTATGGGAAATCACCTTTCCTTTTTCATTAACATCCATCAGACAGCTTAAGGTCAGACGGTCCTGTCCCTGGTTCAGAGAACAGATACCGTTGGAAAGCCGCTCCGGGAGCATAGGAATGACACGGTCCGCAAGATAGACGGAGGTTCCGCGCTTCAGTGCCTCTCTGTCAAGGGCACTGCCGCCCTGAACATAGTTGCTCACGTCTGCGATGTGCACACCCAGATGGTAGATTCCATCCTCCTTTGTCAGGGAAATGGCATCATCCAGATCCTTTGCATCCTCACCGTCAATGGTAACTGTAACAAGATTTCTGAGATCCAGTCTTCCATCCAGATCCGCTTCCTGTACATGGTCCGGCACACGGTCAGCCTGACGAAGTACTTTGTCAGGAAATACACTTGGAATGTTAAAGCTCTTCACAATAGCAAGGATATCTGTTCCAGGTGAGCGTAAGTTTCCCAGCACCTCTGTGATCTTTCCTTCCGGCTTCCGGTTTCTGGAGCCGTAATCTGTGATCTCTGCAACTACCTTGTCTCCGTCCTTTGCTCCCATGGAGTTTTTTCTGGAAATAAAGATATCTTTGGAAAATTTGGGATTATCACTGATCACAAAGCCATAATCACGGCTGCTCTGGTATGTTCCCACGATCGAAGGCATTCCCCTTTCCAGAACCTTCAGCACAACGCCTTCCTGACGTTTTCCCTCTTTATGTCCGTTCCGTACAAGGATCTGCACCTTATCCTGATGCATGGCGCTTCCCGTGTCATTTTCCGGAATAAAAATATCCTGTTCCTGACCCTCCACTTCCACAAAGCCAAAGCCCTTGTAATGGCCAATAAAAGTTCCCTCCATGAGGGTTCCGTCCTTCTCGGAGAAACGATATTCCTCATGATTCTTCTCTCTGCATTCTCTTCCCTTACGGCCACGCTCCGGCTTTTCTGCCTTCAGAGCTTCTTTATTCTTTCGTCTGTCTCTGCGCTTGCCGGAAACCTTGCTGTATCTTCCTTTATTATCTACTTCAGCCTTGCCCTGGGCGCAAAGCTCGTCCAGCACGTCAAAAAGCTCTTTTTTCTCACTCTTATCCAGCTGAAGAAGAGATGCGATCTCACGCAGGCGCATGGGCTTATACAGCGGATCTCCCAGAAGCTCCATTATAAACTTTTTTCTTTTTTCAAAATTTTTCGATCTTTTCACATTTTCTCCTGTTTCATATTTATATTTCATTTTTACCCTGTTATTATTCCGGAGGAAGGCTCACCCGTGCCCCTGTATCAACGCAAAAACACTCCTGCTGATTAACAAAAGAAGTCCCCATCCGAGTTTCTTCTGCATGCTAACGCAGCAAGAGTGTTACCAACTTCTGTTCTGCCCCTGGCAGATCAGATAATGTTCAGTACGATTGACAGTACAAAGAAAATAACTCCCATGATAATGGTACCTCTTACAAGACCACCTTCCATGGAACGGCCCTTATTCTTACCCCAGTAAGTATCAGCTACTCCGGCGATAGAGCCAAGACCCTGCTGCTTGCCCTCCTGCATCAGTACGACAACAGTCAGAGCGATACAATCTATTGCATAAATTACAGTCAGAATAATCTTCAAAATGTTCACGCGGTTACACCTCCTAATCAACTAGAGGTTATTTTACCATAGCTAAACCGGGATTTCAACCATTTTCCGTTTATTTTATGCAGGGCTTTTTCTGAGATTTTTTTGCAAAAGGATCTTTATATCTTCCAAGAGCTCCGAGCTGTTCGTGGATCCGCAGAAGCTGATTATACTTGGCGTTCCGGTCCGAACGGCAGGGTGCGCCTGTTTTGATCTGTCCCGTCCCACAGGCAACTGCCAGATCTGCGATAAAGGAATCCTCTGTTTCCCCGGACCTGTGAGAGATCACTGCACGATACCCGGCATGCTGAGCCATCTCCACCGCATCCAGAGTTTCCGTGAGAGTTCCGATCTGGTTTACCTTGATAAGGATAGCATTGGCAACATCAAGTCCGATGCCACAGTGCAGCCGTTTGATATTGGTGACAAACAGATCGTCACCTACCAGCTGGATCTTTTTCCCCAGGTGTTCCGTCAGATATTTCCAGCCTTCCCAGTCATCCTCCCAGAGACCGTCTTCAATGGAAACAATGGGAAATTTTTCCACCAGTTTTTCATAATACTCTGTCATCTCACCGGCATCCCGGTAGATCTTTTCTCCTTTCATGCGGCTCTCCCCAGGGAAAAAGTATACGCCCTTTTCCTCATCATAAAGCTCGCTGGAGGCTGCATCAATGGCAATGGTGATCTCTTCTCCTGGCTTATATCCTGCTTTTTCTATGGCATGAACGATCAGGGTAAGCACTTCCTCCGAATCTGAAAGATCCGGAGCAAAGCCGCCTTCATCTCCAACCGCTGTGGAGAGTCCTTTTTCCCGGAGAAGAAGCTTTAAGTGCTGGTAGACTTCCGCACACATGCGGATACCCTTTTCCAGACAGCAAGCTCCTGTTGGCATGATCATAAACTCCTGAAGATCTACCGTATTGTCCGCATGCTTTCCCCCGTTTAAAATATTCATCATCGGCACAGGGAGCTGCAGGGTATGACAGCCGCCCAGATACTGATAAAGAGGAAGCCGAAGGGCCCCGGCTGCTGCACGGGCTGCTGCCAGAGATACTGCCAGCGTGGCATTGGCTCCTGCACTGCTTTTGTTCTCCGTTCCGTCGGTTTCGATCAAAAGATGATCGATCCATGCCTGGTTCAGGGCATTCTCTCCGATAATGGCATCTGCCAGACGTGTATTGATATTTTCCACTGCTTTTTTCACACTCTGTCCCAGATATTCCTCCCGGTTTCCGTCCCGCAGCTCCACAGCCTCAAATTTACCTGTGGATGCTCCGGACGGCACCATGGCTCTTCCTGTGTATCCATTAATCCCCACAATTCCTTCACCTACCGTCACTTCCGCTTCCACTGTAGGATTCCCCCTGGAATCAAGGACCTGTCTTGCATGAACTTTTCGAACAGGCAGATAACGTAGCATAAGTTTTTCCCTCCTTGAAAATAATAATACTGTTTATGATCTCCTGCACTTTGTAGTTTTCTTCTTATGTTTATGAGGGTAGCTTGTCCGAAAAGGGTTGGGTCTATACCTTTTATCCGGCCTTGATATTGTCTGATTTTTCAGTTCTTTTATTTTTATTATTTTTCTTTTTATACTTATCTTTATTATTTTTTAAATTTAGTATTGACATTTTCTATTTTATCTGTTATAGTTTAACTATCAAATAAAACAAACGGAAAACAAAAAATTAAATCAAAAAGGAGCGTGAACCCACCGAAAACATAACTTACTTCCCATAATCTAAGAAAGAGAGGTACAGTCCACCAGAAGATTTAAAGATTTTCCATTATAATTAAAACAAGGAGGTACGGACCACCGAGAACGTAAATTTTAATTCCGTATAAGTTTTAAATCTAAGAAATGAGAGGTATATTCCATTGGATAATGAAAATTAAAAGAGTCATCGGCAGAAGAAATCAATCGCTGATGACTCTTATTTTTTGCTTATTTTGACCTCTGTCTCACAGACATGATCTCATGATCTTCTGCTTTCATATCTTCTTCTTCGTGTTCATAAACATATTAATAACTCCATTTTCTCTGAGGTTCCCATGAAACAAAAACACATCTACCGTCTTATTTTTTTCTTTGTCATGGCTTTTGCTCTTGGCAGTCTTGTAGGAAAGATCTATTCTCATTTTACTTCCGACCCACGATCCCATCCGAATTCTGCCGAAAACAGCCAGACCTCTTCTGCTTCTATGACATTCCAAAATGAAAACTGGGGGCTCGGTTTTCAGGAAGAAGGCAAACGGCCCACAGGAAATGCTTCTATGGAAGAATTAAAAAAATACAATGCCTGGTATGCAGCCGATACCGATGAGAAAAAAATCTATCTTACCTTTGACGCAGGCTATGACAATGGAAATATGCCTGCTCTTCTGAACGCCTTACATAAGCATCAGGTACATGCCACATTTTTTGTTGTGGGGACTCTGATCCGTGAAAAACCGGAACTGATCCGTGAGATCGTAGATGCAGGCCATACCATAGGCAACCACACCATGACACACCCGGATATGTCCGGCATCTCCACAAAGGAAGCCTTTCAGAAGCAGCTTGAAGATGTGGAAGTTCTTTATAAGGAAGCCACCGGAAAAGAAATGACAAAATTTTATCGCCCGCCCCAGGGCATTTACAGCGTGGAAAATTTAGAGATGGCTAAAGAGATGGGATACCACACCTTTTTCTGGAGTCTGGCTTATGTGGACTGGTATCAGGATAAGCAGCCTTCGAAAGAAGAAGCTTTTGAAAAGCTTCTGGGACGGATCCATCCGGGTGCCATCGTGCTACTGCACAGCACCTCTTCCACCAATGCTTCTATTCTGGATGAGCTGCTGACAAAATGGGAAGAGATGGGATATACCTTCGGAACATTAGAAGAACTTGTGGCATCGGGATCCGCCTGAAAAAAATCGCACATGATCCATGCATCCTCAGTGCCATCAACACGGTTCTTCCCGCTTTTTGGATTTTCCAGATAAGCACACAAAAAATCTGCCCCGGGACTATGTTCTCATATGTTCCGGAGCAGATTTTTCTGTGCTATTGATTTCAGAAAGTGTTCTTCTTATTTAATTGTCTTATTTACTGGACAGCCTTGAATGCCTCATCAAGATCCTGGATGATATCATCGATATTCTCAGTTCCGATGGAAAGACGGATCGTATTTGGCTTGATTCCCTGATCAAGAAGCTCTTCCTCTGTGCACTGGCTGTGTGTTGTAGTAGCCGGATGGATAACAAGGGATTTCACATCTGCAACGTTTGCAAGAAGTGAGAACAGCTCAAGGTTATCAATGAAATCCTTTGCCTTCTGTGCATCTCCCTTAATCTCGAATGTAAAGATGGAACCGCCGCCGTTAGGGAAATATTTCTTATAAAGCTCCTGCTGGCTTGGATCTGTGGATACAGACGGATGATGAACCTTCTCTACCTGCGGATGATCATTCAGATACTGTACAACCTTCAGTGCGTTCTCAACATGACGCTCTACACGGAGAGACAGTGTCTCAAGTCCCTGAAGGAAGATAAAGGAGCTCACCGGAGAAATTGTTGCTCCTGTGTCACGAAGAAGGATCGCACGGATCTTTGTAACAAATGCAGCCGGTCCGCATGCTTTTGTGAAGCTTACGCCATGATAGCTTGGGTTTGGCTCTGTAAGAGATGCAAATTTGCCGGATGCCTCCCAGTCGAACTTACCACTCTCTACGATCACACCACCAATAGTAGTTCCGTGGCCACCGATGAATTTTGTTGCGGAATGAACAACGATATCTGCGCCGTACTCGATCGGTCTTACGAGGTATGGTGTTGCAAATGTATTATCTACAACAAGCGGAATTTTATGTTTGTGAGCAATTTTTGCAAGAGCCTCAATATCTACAACATCAGAATTTGGGTTTCCAAGAGTCTCAATATAAACAGCTTTTGTGTTCTCCTGGATCGCATTCTCCACTTCCTCGAGATTAAATACATCAACAAATGTTGTTGTGATTCCGTATGCCGGAAGCGTATGCTCCAGAAGGTTTGTTGTACCGCCGTAAATATTTTTGGCTGCTACAATGTGATCTCCCTGCTGTGCAAGATTCTCGATCGTGTATGTGATAGCTGCTGCACCGGATGCTACTGCAAGTGCTGCGGAACCACCCTCAAGTGCTGCGATCCTCTTCTCAAATACGTCCTCTGTCGGGTTTGTAAGACGTCCGTAAATGTTACCGGCATCTGCAAGTCCGAAACGTGCTGCTGCATGATCGCAGTTGCGGAATACATAGGAAGATGTCTGGTAGATTGGTACTGCTCTTGCATCTGTAACCGGATCCGGCTGTTCCTGTCCTACGTGAAGCTGTAATGTCTCAAATTTGAATTTTCTCTGATCTCTTGTAATTTTGCTCATGTGTTTGTCCTCTTTTCTTTTATTTTTATATTCGGTAAAATAGTAATTGCTTATCTTATGATCATCTGCTTATCAGCGACAACAACACATTCGCTTTTCTTCGATAAACACCCTTGTTGACTTCTGTAAAACCTTCATGATTTCCTCCTGATCATCACGTTGCTCACCTTGTTTTGTGTGCTCCGTTTTTTGATGATGCAATCATATCACCCTTTTCCTAGTATGTCAATGGGGTTTATCTATTTAGGTTCTCACCTTTATTTATGACTGGCTATAGATTTTTTTTATAACGCCACCACCTACAACCTCATCTCCGTCATACATCACTACAGCCTGGCCTTTTGTGATGGCTCTCTGCGGTTCATCAAATTTCACATGAAGGATGCCATCCGGTGTCTGCCATGCAGTGGCAGGCTGCTCTTTGTGACGGTAACGGATCTTGGCAGTCACTCTTTTCGGCTCAGTTAAGCTGTCCACAGAGATCAGATTTACATTGTCTGCCTCCAGTTCACTGCTGAAAAGATCTTCGTTGTCCCCGAGAACTACCGTATTGGTCTTCGGAGAGATCTCACAGACATAAAGACGACTGGCTGCCGGAATGCCAAGACCGCGACGCTGGCCGATCGTGTAATGGATGATTCCCTTATGGCGTCCGATATAGTTTCCCTCTTTATCTACAAAATCACCCTCCGGTGTTTTTTTGCCTGTGTACTTCTCAATAAATTTCGCATAGTCGCCGTCCGGTACAAAGCAGATATCCTGACTGTCATGCTTTCTGGCATTGATAAAGCCATGTTTTTCGGCAATGACACGAACCTGGTCCTTCCGGAGACCTCCAAGCGGAAGCTTTACATGTGCCAGCTGTTCCTGGGTCAGCATATAGAGAACGTATGACTGATCCTTTGTATCGTCCACTGCTTTTTTCAGAAGGTAGCGGTCCCGTTTCTCATCGTACTCCACTCTTGCATAATGTCCGGTTACAATATAATCGTAGCCAATCTCCTGCATGCGGTGAAACATTTTATCAAATTTCAGATATCGGTTACAGTCGATACATGGATTAGGGGTGCAGCCGTTTTCGTAGGCATCTACAAACCTGTCCATAACCTCTGTATGGAAATCTGCGGTAAAATTAAACACGTAGTAAGGCATATCCATCTGATAGGCTACGCTTCTGGCATCCTCGACATCGTCCAGGGAACAGCAGGTCTTTTCCCTGTGGACACCGATATCTTCGTTGTTGTAAAGTTTCATGGTAGCGCCGATGCACTCGTCACCGGATTCCTTTGTCAAAAGAGCTGCCACGGAGCTGTCTACACCGCCGCTCATTGCTATGATTGCTTTTTTCATTTATATCTTATCTTAACCTTTCCTGATGATTGATGATTTCTCAGCTTTGCAGCCTGTATTCTCTTACGGTTACTGCAATTTCGCATTTATTATAATATGGCAGTTATTCTTTGTCCACGATTTTTCACCCGGAACCTTTGCTTTGCTTCTTTCCTGCAGGCTCTCTTTGGTATATAATAGAAAATATTTTTCAGAAAAGGATGTGACTATATGAAGCTTTCCCTGTTTTCCACGCTGCGAGGATATCGGAAGGAATACCTTCCCAAAGATATTTTCTCCGGCATCATCATGGCAGCTGTTTCCATCCCTATCTCCATGGGATATGCCCAGATTTCCGGGATCCCGGCGGTATACGGACTGTACGGTTCTGTTCTGCCAATCCTTTTGTTTGCTCTATTTTCCACTTCAAGACAGTTTATCTTCGGAGTTGATGCGGCACCTGCTGCCATTGTAGGTGGTGCACTGTCTACTCTTGGCATTGCTGCAGAGTCAGAAGCTGCCATGGATTATGTTCCTGCCATCGCACTTTTTGCAGGTCTGTGGCTGTTTATCTTCTTTCTGCTTCACGCAGATAAGATCGTGGACTTTATCTCCACACCTGTTATGGGCGGTTTTATCAGCGGTATCGCAGTTACCATCATCCTGATGCAGATCCCGAAACTTATGGGAAGTCCTGCAGGATCCGGAGAGCTCCTGGAACTGGCAGAGCATATCTTCGCTGCCGCCAAAAATATCAGCTGGCTTTCCCTCTTCATGGGGCTTGGTGCTCTGGTGCTGATCCGCACATTTAAAAAGCTGGCGCCGAAATTCCCCATGGCTATCGTTATTATGGCTCTGGGTGTTCTTTCCACCGTTGTTTTTCATGTGGACGAAAAAGGCGTAGTCCTCCTGCAGTCTGTAGAACGTGGACTTCCCTCCCTGGTGATCCCGGATTTCGGAAATGTTGATCTGACCCAGGCGGCAGGCCGCGGTCTTATGGTTGCTGTTGTCATTATGGCAGAAACTCTTCTTGCAGAGAATACCTTTGCGTTCCGCAATGATTATAAGCTGAACGACCGTCAGGAAATCCTGGCCTGTGCCGCCGGAAATATTGCTGCCGCCGCAGTAGGCTGCTGCCCGGTAAACGGCAGTATCTCCCGCACCTCCCTCAATGAACAGTACGGTGGAAAATCTCAGGCGGTTTCCATCACTGCCGGGATCACCATGGCTCTGATCCTTCTTTTCGGCACCGGTTTTATCGGATATCTTCCGGTTCCTGTACTGACAGCCATTGTGATCTCTGCTCTGATGGATGTGGTGGAAACCCATCTGGCTGTACGTCTTTTCAAAGTAAGCCGTACAGAATTCTACATCTTCATGGCTGCCGGTTTCAGTGTGCTCTGTCTTGGAACCATTTATGGGGTTATCATTGGTATCCTGCTCTCTTTCGTAGCTGTGATCCTGAAGGCCACCAATCCGCCGCGCTCCTTCCGTGGTATGATCCCTGGAAGAGATGCTTATTTTGATCTGTCCAAAAACCGTTTCGCCTACCCTATTAAGGGCGTTGTGATCTACCGTTTCAGCGAAAACCTGTTTTTTGCAAATATAAAGATTTTTCAGGAAGATATTGAGAACAGCATCCGAAAAGACACCAGGGTAGTGATCGTAGATGCCAGTGCTATCAACAGCATTGATGTCACAGCAGCAGACCGTCTGGATGCCATCTCCGCAAGCCTGAAAAAACGTGGGATCCGTTTTTACCTCACAGAACATTCCACCCAGATCAATGACCAGCTGCGTCAGTTCGGCATCGGTCATATGATCAAGGACGGTATGGTCCGCCGTACCATTCTTGCTGCTCTGCATGACGCAGGGATCGAAGCCCCTTATGAACTGGATGTTCCAAAGGAAGACGAGACAAAGCTTCTGCGCCGCAGTATCGCTTTTCTTCCGGCAGAGGAAGAAAATACCCTGGAAGAGTTCGCCTGGGCTTTTGGTGATGATGCAGTAAAAGAGATCGAAGAATCTGTCCATCACATTATTGAACAGCTGCATCAGATCCCGGATATCCAACGTCTCTCCGAAGAAGGTCTGGAAGAGCTTCTGGATAACTGGCATGGGCTGGGTGTTCTGGATGAGGATGAACTGCTTCGAAGAATTGAATTACATATGGATGAGCTGCCTGAGGAATTAACTTCCGACCGGAAACTGATCCTTCATCTTCTGGAAAAGCGCCGTGGCAAGCTGAAAGAAAAAATCCTTGCCGAGCTTGCCGAGCATCCGGAAGTCCTAGAACGGCTGGAACAGCGCCGGAAAAAGCTGGAAGAACGGCTGGAAAAGCAGAATCCGGAAGCTGTTCAGAAATGGAAGCACTGGAAGGAAGAGCATCTCAAAGACTGATTTCTGCATACATCCCCTTTCCAGGTCCATGATCAGATTGCAGGGTTTCCTGCATATTTCTCACAGATATTGATAAAATCCTGCATCACGGCAGAAGGCCTGCGATCCTTTTTCCAGGCAAGAAGGATCCTGGTCTTCAGCTTCTCTTCTTCAATGATGCGGATCGGAAGATCTGTACAGAGATCTTCCATGGATCTTGGAAAAACGGCGGTTGCAAGACCTTCCTGCACCCAGAGCATGGCGTCTCTGGGATCATCGCAGACACAGAAAATATCCGGCTGGAGATTTTTTTCTCCAAAGGCTTTCATCAGAAATTCTTCGTACCGCCGGTAAATAATGAGAGGGCATCCGGTCAGCTCTTTAAGGCTGACGCCCTCTTTTTTTGTCTCATTTTCCGGGATCTCCGGAGGAAGGACCGCGATCATGGGTTCCTCATCCAGTTCCAGATAATTTAAACCTTCCAGCTTGATAGGTGTACGCACTACCGAAACATCAATGATCCCATCCATCAGATAATTCAGAAGTGTAAAGGTGATCGCATCCCTTACCTCAAAGTTTACATCACAATTTTCCCTGGAAAATCTGGAAATATAAGGCATAATGGTGGTCACTGTGGTTGGCGTGATCCCGATACGTAAAACCTGTTTTTTCCCTGCTTTGGATACTTCCAGTTCTGTGGAACGAACGTAGCTCAAAATGTTCTCTGTCCTGTCATAAAGAAGCTTTCCGGCTTCTGTTAGTGTCACGCCTGCCCTGGTCCGCTCAAAAAGCTTCACCTTCAGCTCTGCTTCCAGCTGCTTGATCTGATAGCTCAGCGGCGGCTGGGACATGTTCAGTCTCCTTGCGGCTTCATTGATGCTTCCTGTTGCTGCGATCTCATGAAAATATTCCAGCTGTCTGATTTCCATATATAAATCCTTCTTTCTTTATCTGATATATAACACAGGCAAAACCCATCTACTGCTTATTGCTTTTCGCTGTCCCACTGAGTACTTTCTTAATTCGGTTAAGAAATACTATATCTGCAATACTTTGTAAATACTATGAATATCTTTCCCACACAATTATACGAAAAACCAAACTCTACAAAGACTAACGCTTTTTGTTTAGGAATTATTCTCTGTAATGTTTCTCGTT
>OLSC01000326.1_pt1 | contig 60613 bp, 53 predicted proteins | sample 1672881 | NCBI WGS metagenome assembly OLSC01 (sample SAMEA3136733, study PRJEB25190) | human gut metagenome | biome: human gut; feature: human-associated habitat; material: faeces | place: Austria | collected 2013 | reverse complement strand
ATTATCGCTTGCTGAACTGCGGAGCGCGACGAGCTGCTTTGAGACCGTATTTCTTACGTTCCTTCATACGAGGATCGCGAGTCAGGAAGCCAGCCTTCTTCAGAGCCGGGCGCAGCTCAGGGTTGAACTGCAACAGGGCGCGGGACAGGCCGTGGCGGATAGCGCCAGCCTGGCCAGCACAGCCACCGCCAACAACGTTGACAACGACGTCAAACTTGCCCTCGTTCTCAGTCAGAACCAGGGGGCTGTTGACGAGCAGCTTCAGGGTCTCGAGGCCAAAGTAATCGTTGATGTCGCGGCCGTTGATGGTGACCTTGCCGGTACCATTGTAAACGCGAACGCGGGCAACGGAATGCTTACGACGGCCAGTGCCGTAGAAATAAGGTTTCGTCTCGTACATATTCTATTGCCTCCTTACTTAAATCTCAACAGCTTCGGGCTTCTGGGCAGCATGTGCGTGGTCAGCAGCCTTGTAGCAGTGCAGGCGGGTCATAGCCTTGGCGCCGATGGTGTTAGAGGGGATCATGCCCTTGACAGCGTAGGTCATGGCCTTGTCGCTGTTCTCAGCCATCAGGGTCTTGTACTGGGTCTCCTTCAGGCCGCCGATCCAGCCGGAGTGAGTGCGATGGAACTTCTTCTCCATCTTCTTGCCGGTCAGGACAGCCTGGTCGCAGTTGATGATGATGACATGGTCACCACAGTCAACGTTAGGAGTAAAGGTGGTCTTGTTCTTACCGCGCAGGATGACAGCAGCCTTAGCAGCAACGCGGCCGAGGGGTTTTCCGGCAGCGTCGATCACATACCACTTGCGGTCAGCCATTTCAGCGGGCTTAGCGAGAGTCGTGCTCATAGTAGGAACCTCCATTGAAGAATTAACACGTCCGTCTTATAACGGTATTTAACAGCGCCTTGGCGGCGCTTTTTCGCGCAAGTGTGATTATAGCAGAATTGGGCGGCAGAGTCAACGGTTTTTCGCAAGAATTTTAATTTATTCCCGGCATACTCGTGAATTCTCGCAAATACTCTTGTTTTCTCTCGTTTTCTAACATGCTATTTTTCGTATAAAAACGCCCCCAGCCTGGCGGCTGAGGGCGCTTTCCTTATTTTACTGTTTCAGCGCGTTGACAACGCTGTTCAGATCGTGCTCGTTCTCGCAGACGATCTTGACGGGGTGGCTGTAATCCAGGCTCATCATGCCCAGGATGCTCTTGGCATCGGCAATGCTGCCCTTCATATCGTGAACTCCGACATCGTTATAGCACTTGGCGGCAGCAGACACGATCCCCTTTACCTCAGTAAAATTGGAAACCTTGACTTGTTTCACCATCATAATGACCTCCAAACATAAATCCCCACCGCACCCATCATGGCGCGGCGGTAAGGGCGCCCGGCTGGGTATCCAACTCGGTTCTCTCGTCCTTGCATTGTGCATTATAGCATAATTGTTCCCGTTTGGTTTGTGTAATATGCACAAAGCCGCTTTTTTCCATTTCCTGCACAGAAACGTCAAATCTTCATTTTGTGGTTTTGGTGACTTTGCTACAGTTTTAACAGATTTGCCGCTATGTTTACACGGTTTTTATGTTTTTGCCCATCTATTTTTATAGTTTTACAATATTTTCGCTTATTTTTGCGCAGTTTGTTTGCTGTTCGGCACAACAAACAGGCGGCAGATTTTTCTGCATTGCAACAGATGTACAAATTTTTAGTTTCTTTTCCATGCAAAGGGTCAATGCAGGCCCTTCATCGTCAGGGCAATGCGCTTTTTGGCGGTATCCACGTTTAAAACCTTCACTCTGACAATATCGCCCACCTTCAGCACCTCGCTGGGATGCTTGATGAACTTATCGCTGATCTGGGAGACATGCACAAGGCCGTCCTGGTGCACGCCCAGATCAACGAACGCACCGAAGTCGATGACATTGCGCACAGTGCCGGTCAGCTCCATGCCGGGCTTGAGATCTTCCAGGCTCATGACATCGCTGCGCAGCAGGGGCTTGGGCAGGCTGTCGCGTACGTCGCGGCCCGGCTTACACAGCTCGGCCACGATGTCGTTCAGCGTCGGCTCGCCAATGCCCAGCGTCTCACACAGGTTCTTGGTGCCCTTAGCCTTGACGGCGGCAGGCAAACCCGCCAGTTTGTCGCTGCCGATCTCGGCAGTGGTGTAGCCGCAGGCATCCAGCAGGGCCTTGGCGGCGGGGTAGCTTTCGGGGTGGACAGCTGTGGCGTCCAGGCGGTTCTTGGCCTCGGGCAGGCGCAGGAAGCCCGCGCACTGCTCATAGGCTTTGGGGCCGAGGCCCTTGACCTTTTTCAGCTGGGCACGGGAGGTGAAAGCCCCCTCCTCCTCACGCCAGGCGACGATATTTTTGGCCGTGGCAGCGCTGACACCCGCCACACGGCGCAGCAGCGGCGCACTGGCGGTATTCAGGTCAACGCCCACCGAGTTAACACAGTCCTCCACCACGCCGTCCAGCGTCTCGTTCAGGCGCTTTTGGGGCATATCGTGCTGGTACTGGCCTACGCCGACTGCCTTGGGGTCGATTTTGACCAGCTCGGCCAGCGGGTCCTGCAAACGGCGGGCGATAGACACCGCGCTGCGCAGGTTGACATCGTACTGAGGGAACTCCTCGGCAGCCAGCTTGCTGGCAGAGTAGACCGACGCGCCTGCCTCGCTGACGACCATGTACTGCAAGTGCAGATTTTTCTCGTCGCCCAGTTCCCGGATGACCTGGGCGGCAAATTCCTCGGTCTCGTGGCCGGCGGTGCCGTTGCCGATGGCCATGACCTCAACGCCGTTTTTGAGAACCATCGATTTGATGGTCTTTTTTGCTTGGTCAACGCGCTTGAACTCCGGCACAGGGTATACCACGTTGGTATCCAGCACCTTGCCGGTGGGGTCGACGACGGCCACCTTGCAGCCCATGCGGTAGCCGGGGTCCAGACCCATGACGGTTTTGCCGCGGATGGGCGGCTGGAGCAGCAACTGGCGCAGGTTGTCGCCAAAGACATGGATGGCACCCTCAGCAGCGGCGTCCGAAAGTTCACCCCGCAGTTCGTTTTCCAGGCTGGGGTGGATCAGGCGGCTGTAGGCATCCAGAGCGGCTTCTTCCACCAGCTGGGCGCTGGCACCGCCGGTCTTTTTGCGGGCGAACATCCAGGCCACGATGCCCCCGGCACGCTCGGCATCCACCTGAATACTGACTTTCAAAAAGCCTTCCCGCTCGCCGCGGTCCAGGGCCAGCACGCGGTGACCGGGAATCTTGTTCAGCGGCTCGGCGTAGTCGTAATACTGAGCGTAGACGCTGTCCTCATCCTTGGCCTTGACGCTGGTGATGCGGCCGAAGGCGCGGTAGTAGCGGCGCAGTTCGGCGCGGCAGGCGGCATCGTCAGAAACAGCCTCGGCGATGATGTCCTTGGCACCGGCCAGCGCAGCGGCGGCGTCGGGGACTTCCTCGTTGATATAGTCCGCCGCTGCAGCGTTGGGGTCAAAGGCAGCGTCCTGCTTGAGCAGCGCATCGGCCAGGGGTTGCAGCCCGCGAGCCTTGGCGATGCTGGCGCGGGTCTTGCGCTTGGGCTTGTAGGGGCGGTAAAGGTCCTCGACCTCGGCCAGCGTCTTGGCCTTGGAGAGGGCGGCAGTCAGTTCGGGGGTCATGGCGCCCTGCTCGGTGATGGAGGAAGTGACCTCCTCCTTGCGCTTATCCAGGCCGCGCAGGTATTCCAGGCGGTCACCCAGGTCACGCAGCACCTGGTCGTCCATCGAGCCGGTGACCTCCTTGCGGTAGCGGGCGATAAACGGGATAGTATTGCCCTGGTCGATCAGGTCGATCGCGCCCTGGACATTTTTAGCAGAAAGATTCAATTCGGCAGCAAGCTGCTGTGCATAATCAGACATGGGATACTCACTTTCAATTTTATAGAATCGGATAAGAAATTGGCTTCCTGCCTGCAGGGGCGGATGCTTGCAACGGCCCCTACACGAACGTTCAATAATATCATAGGAACCGGCAAATTACAGGCATTTTTTCCTTTTCAACACCACCAAATAAGCCCCATACACCGCCAGCGCGGCCAGGCTGATGATGGTGCCGGTGCGCAGGCCGGGGGTGTGGTAGGTGCAGGTGATGCTGGTCTGCCCCGCCGGGACGCGCAGGGCCATCAGGCCATTATCGACCTTTTCGATTTTGGCCGTTTTCCCGTTGATGGCGGCGGTAAAGCCGTCGTCGTAGGGCACACTGAAAAACACCAGCCGGTCGGTGTCGTAGTCCGTCTCGGCGGTAAAGCCGGTGCGGGTGGCGGTAAAGTTTCCCACGGCCTCGGCACGGCAGGCGGTGCAATCCTCGGCGTAGGTGTCCTGCGTGCAGTTGGTCAGCCTGTCGTCCGGGATAGGCTGCAGCAGGTCGCCATAGGCGGCGATCTGGTCCTCGTCCAGCAACACCGCCCGCAACAATACCTGGGCGCGGCTGTCCTCGCCTACCTGGTCCAGCTGATCGGCGGTGACATAATACTGCTGGGCAAAACCCATGGGCACCCAGTTTTTGTTCTCGTAGATTTGGTAGGCGCTGGTGCTGCCTACCAGGTCCCAGCCGTCCATGTTCTCGCCCTGCCAGTTGCTATCGGCATCCTTAGCCACCAGCGTGTACCGCACGCTGAGCAACCCGCGCAGGGCATAGTTTTGGACCTCCGGCTTGGAGTTGACGTCCCGCTTGACGCCCACTTCCGGATAAAACTCCATGATGCTGGGGGCAACCGTGGAATTGAAAAACTGCAAACAGCTTTTGTCAAACCACAGGCCCAGATTGTTGTGGGCGCCGTAGGCATCGATGCGGTAGAACGCATCGTCCGGCAGGGCTTCCTTGACCTCCTGCACAGAATCATACGTTTCCGCGATCAGGTCGCTATCGGTATCCCACTGGGCGTATTTGGTCAACGAAAGGTGCACGCTGCCATAGACAAAGCTGAACACCAGCACGGCGGCCAACAGTACGGTAGGCCAACGCTGGCGATCCCGGAAGAAGTGCCACAGCACGCCGAAGATCACCAATCCCAGCACCGATACGCCCAGGATGGCCCAGAAGCGGGCGGGTTCCTCGGTGACTCCGAGGGTGGTCACGCCGTCATCGTCGGTATAGGGCACCAGGCCGAACGCCGCCGCTGAGAGAGTAACGGCCAGCGTCAAACCCCAGGCGCGGGGCAGTTCCCGCCGGGCCAGGTGGGGCCGTGCCAGCAGTGACGCCGTGGCCCCGCACAGCACCAGCACCGGCATGTAGTACCACCGGGCGTAGTAGCTGGAATTGAGGGCATAGAACAGGCTGTTAAGGATGGGCACAAAGGCGCAGACCACGCACACCTTTAAAATGTAGGTGAACGGGTGGCTGCGCCGCCCGCGGCAGAACGCCAGCCCGCCCGCAATGCCCACCACCGGCAGGTAGGCCGTCATGCTGGTATGTTTGAGGATGCCTTCGCTGAACATGTCCTTAAAGTAGGGGGCGTCGGGCATCAAAAAGGCGCTGTAAAAAATGGCCCCGTACTGCTGGGCCTTGCCGTAGACCAGGTAGCCCATGCCGTTGAATGGGTCGATGGTGCGTGGGTTTTGCAGCAGTGACAGCCCGGCAGGAAGCAGCAGCACGCAGCCCATGGCACAGCCCAGCAGGGTCTCCCCTGCCAGCAATGCAAACTTGCGGGGGCCGATTTTGTAGGCATGCCCCGCCAGCATACAGAAGAAGTAGATGATGAGAAAGACCGCCTGCCCGGCAAAGAAAAAGTAGTTGTTGAGCAGATTCACCGCCACCCAGAACGGGAAGCGACCTTTTTTGCCATCGATGACCGCATCATCCAGCGCCGCCAGCATATATGGAAACAGCGCCACAACGTCCAAAAAGTGGTTGAAGAAGATGTTGTACACCGTAAAGCCGGAGAAGGCATACAGGCAGCCGGCCAGCATGCTCCAATCCTCGTCCCGCACCCAGCGGCGCACCCAAAGGTAGCCGCCGCCCCCGGCCAGGGCGATTTTCAGGCAGAGCAGCGGCACCATCATCCACGGCATAAACCGCGCGGGCACCAGCAGCGTCAGCCAGAAAAACGGGCTGCCCAGCAGGTAGAACGAGTAGGAATTGACAAACCCGCTGCCCAGATCGGTAGCCCAACTGAAGCTACCCCCCTGCTTGATGAAGCTGTTGGCGTACTGGTAAAAGTTGATCTGCTGGTCATTGAAATCGCCTGCGTAATGGAAGTACCCGCCGCCTGCGACGGCATCCACCAGGCAGTGGGGCGCAAACAGGGCGGCCGCCGCCAGCAGGCAGAGCCAGAACACCTGCCAGTATCTTGTTTTTTTGCCGGGAAGCTGCAATTTCATAACAAACCCCGCTGAAAGTCCGAACCATGGGACTTTGTTTTTGGTAAAATCATGGTATACTGATAGTAACACCACAGAGAGGATCGTGCAAGATGAAAACTTATCCCTTCAGTGCCCTGCTGGGCCGTATGAAGTACATCACCCGCTGGAGCCTGATGCGCAGCGGCCGCGCCGAAAGTCTGAGCGAGCATACGGCAGACACCGCCCTGCTGGCCCACGCGCTTTGCTTAATTGGCCAAAAGTGCTTGGGTACCGGAGCCGACCTGCGGCCCGAAATGGTAGCCACGGCGGCGCTGTACCACGATGCGCCGGAAATTTTGACCGGCGACATGCCCACCCCAGTGAAGTACAAAAATGAAGCCCTGCGCAGCGCCTACAAGGCGGTAGAGCAGGAAAGTGCCCGGCTGATGGCCAGCCTACAGCCCGAAGCCCTGCGCAGCGAGACCGAGGAATTTTTGACCGGCCGCGTGTTAAATGACGCCGAGCGGAAAATTTTAAAGGCAGCGGACCGGCTCTCGGCCTTAATCAAGTGTTTGGAAGAGTGCCAGAGCGGCAACCGGGAGTTTGAAGCCGCGCGGGAGCAGCAGCTGGCCGCCCTGCACGGAATGGACTGCCCCGAAGCGGAGTATTTCATCACCCACATGCTGCCGTGCTATACGCAGAATCTGGATGAGCTGACGAGAGGAAGGTTTTGATCACTCCTGCAGCCGATACACCGCATCGATGAGCTTGTCCACATCGGTGAAATGCTCCAGCATGGAGCAGTAGCGCCGCAGGGAGGCTGCACCCCGCAATCCCTTCATATAGTGCATGGCCTGGCTGCGGGCCTGAGGCATGGCGAGCCATTCGCCTTTTTCCTCGCACATTTCGTAAATTTGCGCCCGCAGGGCGTTCATCCGCTGGTTCAGCGTCGGCTCAGCGGGGGCTTCCTCGCCCAGCAGGGCCGCGCGGATCTGCTCAAACAGCCACGGGTCGCCCAGTGCGCCGCGGCCGATCATCACGCCGTCGCAGCCGGTCTCTTTTAATAAGGTAAGCGCCCCCTCGGCAGTGGTAATATCGCCGTTGGCCAGTACCGGGATGGACACCGCCTGCTTGATGGCGGCAATTGCACCGGCATCAATGGGTGGCACGTACATCTGCTCCCGCGTGCGGCCATGCACGGCGATCAGGTCCGCGCCGTTGGCCTCGCACTGTTTCGCCACCTCCACGCCGGTCAGGTGTTCGGCGTCCCAGCCGATGCGCATCTTCACCGTCAGGGGGGTATCCTCGCCCAGGGCGCGGCGGGCCGCAGCGACCATCCGTCCGCAGAGGGGTGGGTCCAGCAGCAGCTTACTGCCCGCACCGCTGTTGGTGATTTTGGGTGCGGGGCAGCCCATGTTGATGTCCAAAATATCAAACCGGATGCCCTTTTCCCGCACCAGCAAAATGGCTTTTTCCAGGGCTTCCGGCTCACAGCCGAACAGCTGGATAGCGTACAGCCCGTGGGGGTGGGCATCTTTGAGCAGAGCAAAGGACTTTTGGTCGTTAAAGTTCAGGGCCTTAGCGCTGGCCATCTCACTGACGGTCCAGGCTGCACCGTGGTCGGCCATCAGGTGGCGGCAGGCAGCGTCGGTCAGGCCCGCCATCGGGGCAAACACCGCCCCCGCAGGGATCTGCAAATTGCGTAACTGCATAGTTCCTCTCTTGTAGCGCCGCCTTTGGCTCCCTCCCAGGGGGGGCTTTTGCGCGGCCGTTTTTACTATTTGAATTTCAGATTCTATTCTACCATAAATCCCGCATTTGTGGTATACTAAAAGATAGATTGTTTACATCCGATTTAAAAAGGAGCAACGCTATGAAACTGATGGTACTGGACGGCAACAGTCTGGTCAACCGCGCGTTTTTCGGCATCAAGCTGTTGACGACCAAGGACGGCCGCTATACCAACGCCATTTACGGCTTCCAGAATATACTGCTCAACCTGCTGGCCGCCCACAAGCCCGATGCTGTGGCCATCGCCTGGGATTTGCGCGCCCCGACGTTCCGCCACAAGGCCTACGACGGCTACAAGGCCACCCGCCACGGCATGCCCGAGGAGCTGGCCCAGCAGATGCCCGTACTGAAAGAATTGCTGACCGACCTGGGCTTTGTGCAGGTAAGCAGCGAGGGCTGGGAGGCCGACGATATTTTGGGCACCCTGGCCGCCGCCTGCGAGGCCGCCGGTGGCACCACCCTGCTGGCCACCGGCGACCGGGACAGCCTGCAGTTGGTGGACGACAACACCACCGTTCTGCTGGCCACCAACAAAGAGACGATTTCCATGGACCCCGCCGCCATCCGCGAAAAGTATGGTGTGGAGCCGCCGCAGCTCATCGACGTCAAGAGCTTGATGGGCGATTCGTCCGATAATATTCCCGGTGTGCCGGGCATCGGCGAAAAGACCGCCCTGGCCCTGGTGGCGAAGTTCGGCACGCTGGAAAATATTTACGCGAACCTCGAGGACAAGGCCATCAAGCCCGGCCAGCGGGCCAAGCTTTCTGCCAACCGCGATAAGGCGGACCTGTCCTACATGCTGGGTACCATCCGCAAGGACGCGCCCATCGAGACGGACCCCGCCGCCTATATCCGCCAGTCCGGCGACCCCGCCGCAGCCGCCCAGCTGCTGGCCACGCTGGAAATGCATAAGATGGTGGACCGCTGGGGTCTGGAGGAGGGCGGCGCCGCTGCCGCCCCCGTGGACGCTGCTCCGCCGGAAGAAGTAGAGCCGGCCCCCCTGCCGCTGCTGGTGGAAGGCCGCCTGTTTGTGGCCCAAAACGCCGACGGCGGCTGGTACGCCGTACAGGGACAGGAAGTCTACCTGCCAGACACTGACCGCCTGGCCGCCCTGCTGGACAGCGATGCCGAAATCTGGGCCTTTGACGCGAAGCCCCTCTACCGCCTGGCACTGGAACAGGGACATATTGGCAAAGCCCTGCATTTTGACGGCAAGCTGGCCGCGTACCTGCTCAATCCTTCCGCTAGCAGCTATGCGGTAAAGTCTCTGGCTGCCGAGTACGGCGTGGCGGCAGCGTTCCACTGCGAAGCCGCCCCCGATGCCGGGGTGCTGGCCGCGCTGCTGGAAAGGCTGGCCGCCGAACTGGACGCCAGCGGCCAGCGCAAACTGCACGATGAGATGGAGCTGCCGCTGGCCCGCGTGCTGGCGGACATGGAGCGTATCGGCTTTGCGGTAGACGCCGACGGCATCCGCGCCTTTGGCGACAGCCTGCGGGGCGAGCTGGACGGCATCCTGCAGAATATCTACACTGAGGTGGGCTACGAGTTCAACGTGAACAGCCCCAAGCAGCTGGGCGAAGCCCTGTTTGACAAGCTGGGCCTGCCGCCGCGCAAGAAAAACGCCCGCGGCTACTCCACTGATGCCGCCACGCTGGAAAGCCTGCGGCCTTACAGCCCGGTCATTGATGAGATCTTAAAGTATCGCACCTACGCCAAACTGCTGTCTACCTACGTAGATGGCCTGCTGGCGGCGCAGGCGGCGGACGGTCGGGTGCACTCCACCTTTATCCAGACCGAGACCCGCACCGGGCGCATCTCCTCCACCGAACCGAACCTGCAGAACATCCCCATCCGCACCGAGCTGGGCAGCCGCCTGCGTGGCTACTTTGTGGCCGGGGACGGCCAGCAGTTGGTGGACGCCGATTACTCCCAGATCGAGCTGCGCATTCTGGCGCACATCACCGGCGACGAGCACATGCAGCAGGCGTTTTTGAACGGCGCGGACATTCACCGCTCCACCGCCGCCAAAATTTACCACATCCCCGAAAGCGAAGTCACGCCGCAGCTGCGCTCGGCCAGCAAGGCCATCAACTTCGGCATCATGTACGGCAAGGGTGCCTACTCGCTGAGCAAGGATCTGGACGTCTCGGTGAAAGAGGCAGACGCTTTCCTGAAGACTTACCTTGACACCTTCCCCAAGGTGGACGGCTACATGCAGGACTGCATTGCCCACGCCAAGGAGAAAGGCTACGTGGAAACGCTGTTTGGCCGCCGCCGCGCCCTGCCGGAGCTGGCCAGTTCCAACTTCCAAGTACGCGCCAGCGGCGAGCGGATGGCCCGCAACACGCCCATCCAGGGCACGGCCGCGGACATCATCAAGCTGGCCATGGTGCATGTGTGGCAGCGCCTGCGGGATGAGAAATTGCAGGCCCGCCTGCTGCTGCAGGTACACGACGAGCTGATTGTAGAGGCACCGGACAGCGAAGTGGACACCGTGCGCCGCATTTTGCAGGAGGAAATGGAGCATGTGGTGCACTACAGCGTGCCCCTGACCACCGAGGTAGGCACCGGCAAGACCTGGCTGGAAGCGCATTAAAGTTTTCTGCGCAGAGGTGTAGGGGCGAGCATGCCCGCCTGCTTGATGAGGCCGCACTTTTTCGGGAAAGTTTCTTGTCTGCCAAACGGCCACGGGCGAACAGTGTTCGCCCCTACAAAGTACTTTTGACAGTTCAAGAGTCACAATAAGGGTGATTAAAATGTATGTTTTAGGAATCGAATCGACCTGCGATGAGACCGCGGCGGCGATCGTGGAGGACGGCCGCAAGGTCATCTCCAACGTGATCTCCACCAGCGTGAAAGAGCAGGCCCTATACGGCGGCGTTGTGCCGGAGATCGCCAGCCGCCGCCATGCCGAGTATATCAGTGCCACCGTGGACAAAGCCCTGGCCGATGCCAACATGACCATGAAAGACGTGGATGCCGTGGCCGTAACCTTTGCGCCCGGCCTGATCGGTGCCGTGCTGGTGGGCGTCAACTTTGCCAAAGGCCTGGCCTACGCGGCAGGCAAGCCGCTGGTGCCGGTGCACCACCTGCGCGGGCATATCGCCGCCAACTATCTGACCCACCAAAGTTTGCATCCGCCGTTTCTCTGCCTGGTGGCCAGCGGCGGGCACAGCCACATCGTGATGGTGGAGGATTGGTGTCGCTACAAAGTTCTGGGCCGCACGGTGGACGATGCCGCCGGCGAAGCCTACGATAAAGTAGCCCGCACGCTGGGCCTGCCCTACCCAGGCGGTCCCAGTGTGGCCGCCGCCGCCCGTGACGGCGACCCCCACGCCTACAAGCTGCCCGTGCCCCATGTAGAGGGCAAGTACAACGTCAGCTTCAGCGGCCTGAAGACCGCCGTCATCAACGAGGTACACAACGCCGAGCAGAAAGGCCAGCCGGTCAATGTGGCCGACATGGCCGCCAGCTTCCAGGAGCGCATCGACCAGATCTTGGCCAAGAAGCTGCTTTCCGCTGCCGCCGACACCGGTGCCAAGCAGGTCGTGCTGGCCGGCGGCGTCGCCGCCAACGGCCGCCTGCGCCAGTTGGTGAACGACGGTGCCCAAAAACTGGGTGCCCGTGTCTTTTTGCCGGAGCTGAAATACTGCGGCGACAACGGCGCCATGATCGCCGCCCAAGGCTACTACGAGTACCAGGACGGCAACCTAGCCGATTGGACCCTGAACGGCCTGCCCACGCTGGGGATCGATTATCGGTAAAAATAACCAAGGAGCACAACCTCTACAGGCTGTGCTCCTTGGTTTATTTTTCTTTCCTACGGGGAAGCCATGGGATGTGGCGCTGAATCTTTTGCGCCAATTTTAAAGATACGGCATTAAATTTTTCCTCTCGCGGGGTAAGTTGGCTTTTAGGTGGATCCTTCTTGAATGTATCCACATCGAAATAATGGGACTTTAATCTCAGGTAGATATAAATCGGCTTGTCCAGCGGGTAATCTTCAAAATAGCAGAAGCTGGCATCCAGAAGCCTATAGTGTGGATGGGTCAACGCATACCAGTTGATATGCGACTCATCATGCCACAAGGCAATGACACCTTTCGCCAAATCCTGGTTAATCCGTTTATCCAGCAGGTGGCAAAACTTCAGATACGCTTCCGTTTCACCACCGTTCACCGCGCCTGTCACATAGTCACGTCCTACCCCCATCGGGATAAACGCCTTGCTGCGGGGATTACGGTCATAGGTAAACTCGTAATTATACCAAGTGTAAAAACACGGGTGAAGAACGAATACCATCTTCTCGTGCTTTTCCGGACGCGGCAAAAACATTTCTTCTGTGATGGGGGCTTTGAACTCGCAGTTTGCATTGAAGAAATAGATATAATCAAATTTCTTCAATGCATCCTCAATCTGCAAAAAGATTTCAAAACGCTTCAGCGTTGTATAGGGCCACGGCTGCGGTTTTTGAAAGATTCGATGCACACGGGAATTAGATTCTTCTCCCTCCAAGTGGTCTGCATCCGTAAATACGAAGTAATGTACCTCGCACTGTTTCAGCAGGTACTTTTCCGCGCTTGCTAGAAATTCCGGCCACAGTTTCAGGTATTGTCCCGTGCACATATACAGGGCTGCCACTTTTTTCATTCTGTCAGCCCTCCTCACACATACAGGCATCCGGCAACTGGATTACGCCCAAATCTTTTGCGTTCCATTCTAGTCTATTTTCATTTGCTTTTGTATCTACAATTTTGAACTGAATACCAGGTACCCAGTCCTCCACAGCATAACTTCCACCATCGCCAAAAGAAATTGTTGTAAAATAATTGCTGTACTGCCCTGGCGACAGAACTGAAAAGTCGTAAGCCACTGTTACGTGGTTTTCACCCTTATGCAGCTGCAAGCCATACAGGCAGGATGCCGCCAGCGGATTACCAAGCTCATCGCGCACCTCGAACAAAAGTCCGACATGTTCTGCTGCTTCTTTTGCTGTAAAGGTATACTTTACTTTCACCGGCTCGATGCGTTCCATCCCTTCTACCGAAGGCACATCAAATTGCACCGTCTGCAGCCGCAGATTATCCCGCTTGAACCAGTTGTCCCGCTTAACATCGGAATAATCCACATAGGCTGTTGCCTGAGACTTAGTTGCCAAATAAATTGAAATAGCTTCGTCAACATCACCGTCAAAGACGACCTTGCCTTTGTCCAGCACGATGCAGCGGTCGCAGAGGTCGCGGATGGTGGCCATGTTGTGGCTGACGTAGAGCACCGTGCGGCCGTCCTGCTTGGCAGCCTGGCGCATCTTGGTCAGGCATTTTTTCTGGAACTTCATATCGCCGACGGCCAGGACCTCGTCCATGATCATGATCTCGCTGTCCAGGTGGGCCGCCACGCTGAAAGCCAGCTTGACGTACATGCCGCTGGAGTAGCGCTTGACCGGGGTATCGATGAAGTCTCCGACCTCGGAGAACTCGATGATCTGGTCCATCTTGGCGTCGATCTCGGCGCGGGTCATGCCCAGAATGGCACCATTGAGGTAGACGTTCTCGCGGCCCGTCATCTCGGGATGGAAACCGGTGCCGACTTCCAGCATCGAGGCCACGCGGCCGTACAGGTCAATATTGCCGGAGGTAGGGGCCGTCACGTGGGTCAGCAGCTTGAGCAGCGTGGACTTGCCCGCACCGTTGGAGCCGATGATGCCCACGGCCTCTCCTTTGTTTACTGTAAAGCTGACGCCGTTGAGCGCCATAAAGGTGGTGCCCACCAAGCGCTGGTCGGTGCCGATCTGGGTGTTGGGGTCCTCTTTGCCGCGCTTGCGGGCCCACCAGCTTTGCAGGTCGCCGCGCAGCGTACCGCCGCCGATCTGGCCCAGGCGGTACTGTTTTTTGACATCCTGCACGCGGATCATCAATTCCTGATTTTCCATGCCGTACCTCCCGTCAAACCGTATCGACAAAGGTCTTTTCGACCTTGCCGAAGAGCGAAATGCCCACGCCCAGCAGCAGCACCGTCCATGCCAGCGAGACGACCCACATCAGCACCGATACCTCGCCGGAGTTGAAGCAGACCGCGCGGAAGCTCTCCATCGGGGCGGTCATCGGGTTGGCGATCATCACCGCGCGCAGCAGCGGGTTGGAGATCATCGACAGCGGGTAGACCACCGGCGTACCATACATCCACAGCTGCACACCGAAAGTGACAACGACCATCAGATCGCGGTAGCGGGTAGTGACGCTGGACACGATGATGCCGCAGCCCAGACCCAGCAGGCCCACTTGCAGCACGATAGGCAGCAACAGCGGCATAGCCGCCCAGTTGGGGGCCACCTCGCCGCGCACCACGTAAAACAGCAGCAGGCAGAAGAACATCACGAACTGCACCAGGAAGTTGATGAACCCGGACAGCATTGTGGAAATGGGCATGGCCAGCCGCGGAAAATACACTTTGCTGAAGATGTTGGAGTTGGTGGTAAATGTGCCCGACACCTTGTTGATGCAGGAGGAGAAGAAGGTCCACACGGCCGTGCCTGCCAGGTAGAACAGCGGCTGCGGCACACCGCCTGTGGACAGGTTGGCGATGGTACCAAACATGACCGTGTACATAGCCATGGACAGCAGCGGGTTAATTAAGATCCACGCCGGGCCCAACACGGTCTGCTTGTACAGCACGGTAAAATCGCGCTTGACAAACAGCCAGATCAGATCCTTATACCGCCACAGTTCATCAAAATCCACGCGGGTGCGGCCCCCGGCAGGGCCGTAATGCACATGGTACTGCTTTTTGGGTTGTGTTTGCTCCATGAGTAAAGCTCCTTACGCTTTGTGTTTGAGGAAAGCCTGGTAAACCGGCAGGCCCAACCGCAGCAGTGCGGCACGCAACAGCATACTGCGCCGGCCGGTGCGCTGGGCAAGGTCGCGGTAGGCATCGGCGCAGGCACGGCAGGCTGTGCGGTAGCGCTGCTGTTGGGCGGGGGTGGAAAGGTCGAAGCGGTCTTTCTCGGCCAGATTTTCAATTGCGTCGTTCAAAAGCCCCTCGGCCCGCAGAGTGTCGCCCCTGGCGGCGAAGGTAGTGGTCCATTCCAGCAGGTATTCACTGCGGTCCAGGTAGTTGCGAGGGTCACCCTGGGACATGATGCTGCCGGTGCGCTGGGCATAGCGGTAACCGCGGAAATTCAGGCAGAGGATTTTCCTGCACTGCCCAACCAAATTCGGCAAAAGGAACATATCCTCATACCGCTTGCCCTCGGCATAGCGCAGCGTATGGAACAGCTCAGCTCTGTACAGTTTGTTCCATGCTACCACATAATAGGTACAGGCATCACCGCTGGCAAAGAATTTTTCCCAGAATTGCGGCGGCGTCAACGCTTCTTCCTCACGGTCCGCCGGAGTGCGGTCCGGCAGGGGTTGGTCGTTTTCATCAGTGCAGAGGTAGTGGAAAAGGACTAAATCTGCACCGGACCTTTGCTGGGCACGCAAGGCGCGTTCCAGCGTTTCCGGCTCAAGGCGGTCATCGCTGTCCACGAAGGCTATATATTCACCAGTACAGATGTCCAACCCGCTGTTGCGAGCCGCAGATAAACCGCCATTCGACCGGTGGATGACCCGGATGCGGGTGTCTTTCGCCGCCCAGGCATCGCACAGGGCCGGGCAGTTGTCAGGGCTGCCGTCATCAACCAAAATGATCTCCAAATCGGGATAGGTCTGCCCCACCACGCTGGCCACGCAAGCGTCCAGGTAGCGCTCCACTTTATAAACCGGGATGATTACGCTGATCGTTGGCATGGCAATCCTTTCTTTTTGGGAGAGAGGTAATTATTGAGCAGCAGACTGCTGTTCTAGTTTGATGCGTGCTTCCTCCAGCAGGGCTCGTACTTTGGGTTTCCAGATAAAATGGCGGAACACCTTGGTCATAAAGAACCAGAATTTATTTTCCACCTCGCACCAAAGCCGCGCCGGCAGGGCTTCGCAGCTGTAGTTGACCAGGCGGCAGAGACGGCCAGCGCCAAAGCTACGGAAATGTTCAAGAAAAATCGCAGCTTCATCCGCCAACTGCGGGTCTTTACGGTGGGCGTAGAGTTGCTGGTACTCGTAGATTGTGCGCACCAGACTGGCCCCTAAAAATCCCCTGGCTACTCGATTTTGCTCGTAGACCATCAGGGCGTTGAGCATGTAGTTCTGATAGGGGCTGCGTAAGTGAAAGGTACTGCCCTCGGTCTGGCGGTAGTCAAACATGCAGTCCGGCAAATAATAAATGCCACCGTAGGGCAAAAATTGCGCCGTCAGCATATTATCGTCGATCGTTACACCGCTGGCATAAGGGTCGATACCCTGCAGACCGAGATTACGGAACATCAGTGCGTTGGTATGGATATACAAAAAGCTCCAATACTCCCGCGCTGTCAACCCACACTCACGGATAGGCTTTTCGATTGGCTTTGTTTTGCCGGTGCTTTGCCAGTAATAGCAGCCGTTATGGCCGCAGGCTACATATTGGTGCGCCGTATCAGCGTCCAAAATGTCCGCTTGTTTTTGCAATTTATGGACATCGGTATAAAAATCATCGCCATCCAGGTAACAGATATATTCGCCCCGCGCTTCACGAAAAAGGCGGCCCCGGATAGCATTTAACCTGCGAATGCGGCTGCGATTATCCTGCTTCACACCCGGCTGACGTTCCATAACAAACATTCTGATTTTGTCTGGGAATCGACTGCACCAATCATGCAGCTTTTCCTGTGTACCATCATCTGAACCATCATCAGCACAAACTACCTCTACATCAAAAGTTGTCTGCTGACTCAGTACACTCTGCAGAGTCTGGTCCACATACGGAGCCAAATTATAAAAAGACGCCAAAACACTGACTTTTGGTCGCATCATGGTAAAATTCCTTACTTTTCTGCATCCTCGATTTGCAGATTTTGCAGACCGTAATGTTGTTTTTCCTGCAAATCCAAGTCAGCATACCAACTGGCAAAATCACTTTCTGACCACGGCATATAGGCTTTAAAATGCTCACGCCAAGGGTATACAGACTCACCGGTTACCTTATTCTTTATCCTACGCACATCGGATGTCACTTTTCCGGGGTTGCCTACTACTACCGCATAGGGCGGCACATTCTTCGTCACAACCGCTCCAGCCCCCACAAGTGAATCCTGCCCAATTTCCAAGCCCGGCATCACAACAGTACCTGTAGCGATAATAGCAAAGGAGTAAACATGCACACCAACGAAATTTTCGGAAGGCGGTGTAGGGTCATTGGTCAGGACTACATAGGGAAAAATCCAGACAAAATCGTCAATGCGGGAAAGTTGTCCAATATGCACATTGCTGTGCAGACGCACATAATTTCCAATGTGACAATTGCCTTGAACATCCGACAAAGTTCCGATGCTGACTTCATTCCCTATTTCTGTTTTTTCCCGCACCGTCACATGATGTCCGGTTTGGAATCCTTCTCCAATCACAGAACCACCATACAAAACAGAATTACTGCGAATCAGCGCTTTGCGGCCAATTGTCAGCGGATGATTGACCCGAACACGATCCCGGCAGAAGTCCATCTGATACTCTCCCAAGATACAATGCGCCCCCACAAAAGAGTCCGCTCCAAGCACAACACCTCTGCGTAAAATAGCCCCGCTGTCAATATAGGAGTTATCTCCTATGATTACACCATCCTCAATGATGCAATTATGTCCAAGAATCACATGACTACCAATGGAAGCATTTTCTCCTATCACACAGTTCTGTCCCATCTTTTCCGGCTTGTTCTGCTGCATAGTATCTTCCCCCTGTCCTCTGTCTGACTCAATCCGATTATTTTACGGCCCCTACATAGCGCAGAAATTTCTCGTAGTTGCGGATGTAATCGTCCGCATCATAGAAGGAATCTGCCGCGACGCAGAGGACGGAATTATCCTGCTGCCACAGCATGTCGCGCCACATATTGCTTTCCACGATCAGGCCTTTGTCGGGGCTGTCCAGCAGGACTTCCGCTTTCTCGAAGCCGTCATCCAGCTTGATCAAGATCTTGCCATAGGGACACCACAGGACTTGGCGCAGCTTTTTGTGGGCGTGGCCGCCGCGCTGGACGCCCGCCGGGACATTGTGGATGTAGTAGATGCGCTTGATGGCAAAGGGCACATCGTGCTCGGCCTCAAAGACCGAGAGGGTGCCCATACCCTCGGCGGTGACGCTTTTCATGCGGATCGTTTGAATAATCATCGTTGTATCTGCCTTTCTTCTGGCATGTTAATCGGACAGTTTAATTACAGCCGCACCATCCACCATGGCAATGCAGCCGCTGGCGGGGTAACTGGGCATGGCCTGCACAGCAGGATTTTCGGCCCAGGCATCCAGTTCCGCCTGTGTGTTTACCACCTTGGCGCTGCTGCCCATGATATTGCCGAACCACCACTTGATGGTGCCATCATAGGTAATGGCGGAGCCGGAAAGGCCGGTCTCCCCTTCCTCATACAGGCGGATCAGGTCGTTATGGTAGGTGAAGTTGGAATCCGTAAAGTCACCGGAGAAAACCACCGGGGTCTCTCCTTCCACATAGCCGGGCAGATCCTCCACCTTGGCCATAATGGTATACACCTGGGCGCGTGTGTTCTCGTAGACCAGTTTGCGGTAGGTGTAAGCGCCGTTGGCATAAATCACATTTTGCACGGTAATAAAGGCGCACAGCAGGCAAGCCAGCCAGGCGGCGCTGTGGGGGATGGTGTCCGGCTCCAGTCCAGTCAGTAGCAGCACCAACGCATACACCAGATACACCGGGTACAGCATCAACAGCGTGGGGTGCCTTTCCGACAGCAGATACACCACATTCAGCCCCAGCGGCAGCAGCACTAACAGGATAACCACCTGCACAGCGGCGCGCAGTGGCTTTTTACGCAGGGTCAGTACCAGGCAGGCAAGACCCAGCAGCAGGCAGACAGCCGTTGCCAACCGCATGCCACGGTTGTTCCAGACATCATACCCCAGCAGGGTGGTAAATACCTGTTTGTACGCGCCTGGCAGGCGGGCCAGGTAATCCGCCACCCCGGCACGGCCCATCTGCTGCAGGCCGTTATCGCTGTCAATCAACTCCAGATGCTTATAGGCCAGCACAACTTTCAGCGAAACAGCGTACAATACGCCGCCCAGCAGCAGCGAAACCACGGCTGTGACCCCACGGCGCAGATACTCTGCCCAAGCGAGATCCTCTGTCAGGCAATCACGCAGCAGGCAGATCAGGAACAGCCCGATGGCAAACTCGATGTAGCCCTGGTATAGTCCCATCGCCAGGCAGAGGCACCCGCTGCAGAACAGCACGCCCCACCAGCGGCAACGGAAGCGCCGTACCGCGTACACGCCCCAAACGGCCAGAAACATGGCACAGGCATACAAATCCGTTTTATCGTAGTACGTCGCATATAGCAGGGTCACGCTGATTGCCGTGCTGAAAACCGCACACAGCGCTATCGTCGCCTTTTTCCCCAGCTGCAGCAATTTTCCAACCAAGTATACAGCCAGTGAAGTCCACACGATTGTAAATGCTCCATTCAGCCATGGCGCATTGATTCTGCCACGCACAAACCGAAAATACAGCAGTTCGACCCAGCGCCCCAGCTGCAGCATAACAACATCGGCATCAAAAACCAGAATCGTGCCGTCATGGCTGGGGAACAGGTTAAACCATGCAAAGCCGTGCGCCAGCAGCATACACAGCGCCGTTGCGGCAAAGCACCATTTCAAGCGGGCCCAATCAAAGGCCCTGACCCGGCGCAGCAGGGCATCTTCCCTGCTCTGCAAAGTTGTCATGCGTGTGTGTCCTCCTCGGCGTAGGCGTAAATTTTCTTCAACTCAGCCATATCGCCGTTAATCGGCGGCTGCCAGCTGTGCTGCGCCTTTTTGAACGCACAGTTCTGCGGCACAACCAGACGGCCGATCAGCCCGCGCAGCAGGCGGGATTTGTGGCGATCGTTGTGGTAATACTCCCACGCCAGCCGTACCAGCCGGTCTTGGGGATACAATTCCCGCATCAGCGTCAGCATGGCGCGCCAATCGGCTTCCATCCTGGCACGGGCCTTCTCGTTGGTGGAAACACCTGTGCCGTACTCGTACCAGCGCAGAATGCGGTCATAGCAGCGGATGTGGAGGCCCTGCACGGCAAACATGCGGGTAGCGAAGTCCTCGGCAAAGCGGACGCGGCCATTCATCTTTTGCAGCGCATCCAGAAAAATTCCGCGCTCGTACATTGTTTCAATGCCGCTGATGCCGTCATCGTACAACAGCACATTGCGGCGGATAGCTTTGTTATCGTAGTGGGCGGCCTCGTAGGGAGTGCGGTCAAAGGGGGTCTCCCCGGGCAGCTGTACCAACGTGTCATCGGCCTCCTGTCGGTAGTAGGCGGACTTTCCAAAGGCCACCTGCGGAGCGTCCTTGCGCAGCATGTCCAGCACCCAGCGGACAGTAGAGGCATCGTACACATAGTCGCCCGGCGAGATACCGGCGATCCACTGCCCGCTGGCCATCTCCACCGCGTGGAGCATATTAGTGACCGTGCCCTGGTTGACCTTGTTTTTGGACAGTTTTACGTTGGTAAATCCGTGGGCCGCCAGGTAGGCGCGGGTGTCATCCCAGTAATCCTCCGGCGAGCCATCATCGGCGATGATGAGCTCAAAATCATAGGTGTCCTGTATCAGCAGCGAGTCCAGCGTGTGGCGCAGCTGCATTTTATCCGGGTAATACTGTGCCAGAATGATCGACAGCGTCTGTGCCAAAATCAATTCTCCTTCGTTTTGGGCGGTTCCATCCGCCCCATCTTGCCGTTCCAAAAGTCCACGGCACCACGGTAGGCGCCATAACTGCGGCCTTTTTTGCGACCCAGCGCCTTGGTCAGCGCATAGCGGGCTGCGCCGGTAATCAGCGGCAGCACGGTTTTGCATTTTTCGTAAGCACGCGATTTTCCCTTGCAGGTCAAATACAGCGTGTTGCGGGTGATGTAGTAGACCGACAGCATCCCGCCCGCGCTGCCGCCTGCCTTGTGCCAAAGCCGGGCATCGGGCAGGAACCACAGCGGCACACCGGCTTGGCCTAAACGGATGCAGTAATCCACATCCTCGCAATACATAAACAGTGTCTCGTCGAGATAACCAACCTGTTCAATGACCGCCCGCGGCAGCAGCACACAGCAGAACGTGATAAAGCTCACCTGCTGCTTTTGGGCAAAGGCGGGACCGTCCTTAGCGTGGCCGCCCAGGTGCTTCACCTTACCGGTAGCGGGATCCAGCGTGCCGCCTGCAAACCAGATTTCGTCCGGCGGGTTCATAAACAACATTTTTGGGCAGCTCACGGCGCCCGCCGGGGTCTCCCGCAACAAGGTCTCCAGCATATCAGGGGCAACGGTGGTGTCGTTGTTCAGCAGCAGCACATAGTCACAGCCATCGGCCAGTGCACGGCGCATACCCACATTGTTGACGGCGGCAAAGCCCAGGTTCTGCTCTTGCGGCAGAAACACCGTGTTGGCAGGCAGTTTATCCTGCAATTGCGCTACCGAGTCATTGGGCGAAGCATCGTCCAGCAGGATAATTTCAAAGTCCTTGTACGTCTGCTTTTGCAGGCTGTCCAGGCAGACCAGCGTATCCTGCCAGCCGTTGTAATTGGAGATAACGATTCCTACCTTGGGCATGGTTACTCCTTAAAGCTGTTCACGGCATCGATGACAGCGGTTACCTGCTCCTCGGTCATGCCGTAGTACATGGGCAGGCTCAGCTCCGTGGCGGAGATTTCTTCAGCCAGGGGCAGCGCACCGGCGGGGATGCCCAGTTCTTTGTAGGCGCCCTGCAGATGGATAGGCGTGGGATAATGCTTGTTGGTGCCGACACCGCGTTCGTTGAGATGTTTTTCCAGTGCATCACGGTTTTTGCAGCGCACGGCGAAGATGTGGAACACATGCTCACAGCCCGGCATCACAGTGGGCAGGGTCACGACGGGGTTGGTGATCTCGGCAAAATAGCGGGCGGCAATGGTGCGGCGCTGGGCGTTCATCGCGTCCAGGTGGGGCAGCTTAGCCGCCAGGAAAGCCGCCTGCATCTCATCCAGGCGGGAGTTCTGGCCTTTATAAATATGATGGTACTTGTAGTCGCTGCCGTAGTTGCCCAGGGCGCGGATCTTCTCGGCCAGGGCCTTGTCGCTGGTGGTCACGCAGCCGGCATCGCCCAGGGCGCCCAGGTTTTTGCCGGGGTAAAAGCTGAACCCGGCGGCATCGCCCAAACTGCCTGCGCGGCGGCCCTTGTAGGTGGCACCGTGAGCCTGGGCTGCATCCTCGACGACCTTCAGGCCGTGGGCACGGGCGATCTCCAAAATAGGGTCCATGTCGGCGCACTGGCCGTAGAGGTGCACAGCCATAATAGCCTTGGTCTTCTCGGTGATGGCCGCCTCGATACAGGCGGGATCGATGTTGTAGCTGGCCAGCACCGGCTCCACAAAGACCGGCGTTGCCCCGGCGTAGGAGATAGCCAGCACGGTGGCAATAAAGGTGTTGGATGGCACGATAACCTCGTCTCCTGGGCCGATGCCCAGCGCTTTTAAAATAAGCACCAGGGCATCCAGGCCGTTGCCGCAGCCGACGCAGTATTTTGCGCCGCAGTAATCGGCAAAGGCGGCTTCAAAAGCGGCATCTTCTTTGCCCTCGATATACCAGCTGTTGTCCAGCACGCGGGCAAAAGCCGCGCGCAGATCGGCATCCAGTTCCCTCTCCATGGGGCGGAAAGAGACAAAAGGCACGGTGATGGGCTGTGCAGCCATAATAAAACGCCTCGCTTCGTCAAATTTATAGTACAGCACCCACGCATGGGCGCACAAAACCTACTATATCGTCTTATTATACAACGAAATGCGGTGTTTCGCAACTAAAAGCACACAAAAAGGCTTCCCCGTTCCATAAGGGAAGCCTTTTTGCGCAGTTTGCGGTTATCTTGGCGCCCGTGTAGCGCAGGCGGGGCCGCAGCTGCAGGTGTCCACGCTGACATGGCTGGCGCAGCAGCAAAGCCCCTGCTGGTGGCGGCAGCCGCGGTCGTCGCAGGCAATCTCGGTCTCGGGGCTTGCGGGCTGGTTGTCAGTGGCAACGTTGCCATAGCCCTCGCTGTTGCGGTAACTGCTGCAGACGGCATCACTCTCGCCGGTGTGATGGACCTTGATGTCGTTCAAGCAGCAGCAGCCCGCCTTGTTATGGCAGCAATCATACTGCGCGCAATCCAGATAAGACATACAAAACACCTCCGCCCGTAGTATGCCCGGCTGGTGGGCGGGGTATGCACGGGGCGCGGGCTGTTCAAATCCGGCCTAAAAATATCCCTTGCAAACAAAAAATCATAATAAAAAGCGCATCCCCTTTTTATGGGGATGCGTGGTTGGGCCGGCCGGATTTGAACCGACGGATGGAGGAGTCAAAGTCCTCTGCCTTACCGCTTGGCGACGGCCCATTATAAAGAAAAGACCGCGCAGCGTGTATCACTGTGCGGTCTTTGGTGGGGTGCCTAGAGAGATTCGAACTCTCGGCCTCCAGAGCCACAATCTGGCGCGCTAACCAACTGCGCCATAGGCACCATAAATGCGCCCGAAGGGACTCGAACCCCCGGCCCACTGCTTAGAAGGCAGTTGCTCTATCCAGCTGAGCTACGGGCGCATAGCGGTTCTTGCCCTGTCCACGGGGCACGCTGCGTATGATATTATAGCAATCAGGGGCGCATTTGTCAACAACTTTTTTCAATTTTTTTCTGATATTTATTTCAGGCCGTCCTATTTTTCTTGCAACGGCATCTCAAAGGTCCAGGTGGTGCCGGTGGCGTCGGTCACGATGGCGCGGTAGAAAGGCTGTCCGTCGGCGTACAACCATTCATTGGGGCCATCGTCTTTATAAAAGGTACCGTTCCAGACGGCGTGTATCATGGTTTCCTCACCAGAGCTGTACCAGCCGTCTGCGGCCAGCTGGGCGGCGGCCAGTGGTTCGCCTTCCTCGCCCGTGCGCAGTTCCAGCGTTACATCGTCGATTTTCATCCAGTTAGGCACGGTCAGTTCCACTTCCACGGGGTAGCAGCTCAATTGCAGGTACTTTTTATTGTCGCTGCGGTTGATGTAATAGCCGTAGTCCAGGGTGCCGCCTGTTCTGCCCCAGGCCAGCTCCGGCTCGGTCTGGGTGGCAGTAAAGTCCACGGTGCCCAGTTTTTCGTTGGCAGCGGCACCGTCGGCGGCCGTCCACTGTATGGTCAGGTCGTAGGTCTGACCCACGGTAAACACCAGCTGCGCCTGATAGATGTCTCCGGCCAGCACGTCCATATCGTGCAGCTCGGTGGTGTCGCCGTAGGTGACCGAGAGCCGTGCGGTCATGCCTGTGGTACTCTCACTGGGCGTGACCTGCACCAGCACAGGCATCCAGCTGCTTTGCACGTCCCTATGCAGTTTATCAACTGGTACCCAGTGCCATTCCAGCACGGTGGATTTGCCTTGCCGCACAGCATCCTGCAATTCGTCCATGCGGGTGCTCAAATCGGCGGTCGTACTGCTTAACTGGGATTGCAGCATGGCGTAGCTGTCGGTCAGGCTTTGCATTTTGCGCTGATACGCAAGGTTTTGCACCACCAGCAACAGAACCACCACAACAACCGCAGCGGCCCCCAGCAGGCCCCACAAGCGGCGGTGCTTGCGCTGCTCGGCATCGCGGGCGGCCAGCAGGTCACGCATGGCGTCCAGCGTGACCGCCGGGGCAGGACCGGCGGTCTCGGTACCCAACAGTGTGTCCACCGACACGCCCAACACCTGGGCGGCGGCCTGCAAGTTGTCCAGGCCGGGCAGGGCAGTGTCCTTCTCCCACTTGCCCAGCGCCTGACGGCTGACGCCGATCTGTTCGGCCAGGGTCTCCTGGCTCAGGCCTTTGGCCTTGCGGGCAGCCTGCAAGTTTTGGCCCAGTGTCATGGCGGCCACCTCCTTTTTTCAACTATTGTAGCAGGCAGGGTGCAAAAAGTCCAGCAAGCGGGCTTGGCAAACCTGCAACCCAGGGTTACAACGGCAAAATTGTGCATAGTATGGAGGGAAAGCGAGGGATGCCCTATGATGCTTTGCCGCCTGCTGGAAGATCTGGACTGCACCCTTGTGCAGGGCCGCAGCGACATCGAGGTGAACGCCATTTGCTGTGACTCCCGCTCTGTGACGCCCGGGTGCGTATTCGTCTGCCTGCCGGGGCAGCACACCGACGGCCGACGCTTTGCCCACGCGGCCGCGGCGGCCGGGGCGGCGGTGCTGGTGTTTGAGGGCACACTCCCCAATTTTGAATTTTCCCGGTCCTGCAGCCCAGCTCTGGTGCAGGCGGAGCCGGGCAAGGCTCGCCGGGTGCTGGCGCTGATGGCATCGCGGCTGTATGGGTATCCCGCGCGGCGGATGACGATGATCGGCATCACGGGCACCAAGGGCAAGACGACCACTGCCCACCTGCTGGCAGCGGTGCTGACGGCAGCTGGGCGGCGGGTGGGATGCATTGGCACCAACGGCGCGGTGTGGCCGGGGCAGCGGCACACACTGGGTTACACCACCCCCGAAAGCTGCGATCTGCAGCATATTTTGCGCGACATGGCCGACGACGGCTGCGACGCCTGTGTGATGGAAGTTTCCAGCCTGGGGCTGAAGATGGACCGGGTAGGCGGCATTGCATTTGACGTAGGTGTGTTTACCAATTTGTCGCCGGACCACATCGGTCCCGGCGAGCATGCCAGCTATGCCGAGTACCGCGCCTGGAAAAGCGTGCTGTTCCGCCGCTGCAAAGTAGGCGTGGTGAACGCCGACGACCGGGAAACGCCCGCCATTTTGGAAGGCCACAGCTGCCGGGTGGTACGGTATGGCATCGCCGCGCCGGCGGATTGGCTGGCCCTGCCGGGGTTTACGCCGCGGCGCACGGCAGATGCGCTGGCTACCGATTTCACCGTGCGGCTGCCCGGCGGGCGGATGGCGGATTTCACCGTGCCGATGCCCGGGGCGTTCAGCGTACAGGACGCACTGGCAGCCCTTGCGGCGGCGGACGTGCTGGGCGTGCCGGTGGCGGCTATGCAGGCCGGGCTGCGAGGCGCGGTGGTACGGGGCCGGTGCGAGGTGGTTCCCTGCCCCGCGCCCTTTACGGTGGTGCTTGACTACGCCCACAACGCCGCGGCGGCAGAAAGCGTGCTGACGGCCCTGCGGGCGTACCATCCCGGGCGGCTGATCACAGTGTTCGGGTGCGGCGGCGGGCGAAGCCGTTTGCGGCGCACCGGCATGGGCGAAGCCTGCGCCCGCCTGGCCGATCTTTGCATCGTGACCGAGGACAACAGCCGGGGCGAACCGTTGGAAGATATTTTTGCTGACATCCGCACCGGGATGGACCGGGTGCAGAACGGGGCAGCGTGCGTGGAGATTTCCAACCGCCGTGATGCGCTGCTGTACGCCCTGGGGCTTGGGCGTGAAGGGGATATCCTCGCGGTATTAGGCAAAGGGCATGAGACAACAATCGACCGTGACGGGAGAAAAGTCCCGTTTGAGGATGCTGCAGTGGTGAGAGAGTACATGGAACGGGTAAAGTAAGTGCGAATAAAAAAGCTCCCCTTGGGGGGGGAGTCTTTAATGCAGAAAGGGTGGATTTTCCCCTACTTTGCCATCAACAGCATGCCAAGCACCAGCAGGTGCGCGGGGTAGAACGCGTAGGCGGCGTGTTGCAGGACCTTGTTTTTGCGGCCATGCTGGCCGTTGTAGAGCCAGATAAGCGGCAGTGCCAGCAGGGCGAAGCACTCCTGCTGGATCTCAAAGGGGCCGACCAGATACACCTGGCCGATGAGCATGTACTGGCTGACCACGAACAGTCCCACTGCCTGGGCGAGGCAGCTGCGCCAGCCACCCCCGCGGGTGAGCCGGAACAGCAGGATGATGACGACTCCCGCTGTGCCGTAATCCGTCAGCAGCAGGCCGGGCAGCAGTAAGGCCGCCAGCAGACCCAACAGGGGCGGTAGTTTTTCCGGCAGAGTGGGTGCGGTACGGCAGCGATCGGTGCAATGGCAGGCCCACAGCCCAGCCAGCAGCGTCCAGGCCACGTTCTGATGCCAGGGGTAAAAGTACGTGCCGCCCGCCACCATATCAAAGGGCACCTCGGACACGACGGCCAGCAACAGCAGCCGCTTGGCGTAGGCGCGCAGGTCGTGGGTGTGGGTATAGCCCTGGGCCAGCTCGAAGGCAAAGATGGGGAACGCGATGCGCCCCACGCAGGTCATCCATTCCCGGCCGGGCACGATGGTGGCCCACATGTGGTCCAGCAGCATGCAGAACAGGGCGATAGCCTTGAGCTGGTTGGCGGTAAAAAAGCGACGGTTGGGCATGGGAGTCTCCTTTAGATTTATAATAACACACGGGCGGATGGGTAATGTGTCCGCGGGCAGATGCAAGCATCGGCCCCCACAGGGTGAATGTGTTCTCTATTATATCACACCACCCGTCTGCGGGGCAAATTTATACGCCCGTGCCCGTGTGTTTTTTCCAAAAAAGACGGTTGACAAAGCCTCTCTCAGTCGATATACTCGGGGTACAAACAGCCATGCTGCGCAAAGTTTGCGGCATCGGCCAACGTAAAAAAGGAGGGAACCGCTATGAAACGCTGCCCGCACTGCAATTCGCCTATCACCCAGCCCGACCGCAAGACCTGCCCGGTCTGCGGCAATCCGCTGTCCGGCCCAACCGGCGCGGCACGGCGCAGGCTGCCCCCATGGGTGCCCGTGGTGCTGCTTTGCGCCGTGGCGGTGGTGGTCGTGTACTTTGCCCTGCACAAGCCCGTCACCCTGCCCGCAGACATTCAGGTCCCGGCCGAGACCACACCGGAATCCGCCGGGCTGGTGCTGGACGAAGCCGACCGTTTTTATCTGGACAACCTGCCCACCAACATCAACTTTACGCTGACGGCTGACGGCGCAGAGCAGCCACACGGCACCAGCGACACCGGCCGCTACTACATGGCCCGCAGTGCCCTGACCCGCACCGACACCCTGCTGCGGGTGGTTTCGCCCGAGGGGGACGGCTACCGCACGGCGCTGGCGCTGGTGTCCAAGCCCAGCAACGAGAACGCCGCCTTTGGCACCTTTGTGCCATGTGAGGCAGACGGCTACGCCAAGCCCGATGAGGAATATCTGGACGCCATGCTGACGGTGTACTACCGCGCCTACCTGCGTGCCGCCAACGCCGCCGACCCCGCCGAGCTGCGCTATGTGACCGAACTGCACAGCCAGAGCCTGTCCGCCGGCATCAAGAGCGGGGCCACCGGCGCGGTGACCTTTACGCTGGACAAGTCCGACATGGTGTGCGATACCGAACACATTGCGTACGGCGACAACACCGTGACCGTGAACGCCGCCGCCAGCTACGAGGCCGTGAACGACACCACCGGCGAGGTAGAGACCGCCACGGATTACTACACCATCCAGGCCGTATGGCAGGATGGCATGTGGCTGGTGGATCGGAGCTGGATGATTCCGGAAAGCGATTACCAGAACGGCGTGTTTGGAAATCAGTAACTCATCGCATGGCTGCTGTAGGGGCGGATGCAAGTATCGACCCCTACATATGACATTCGCATTTTTACCCACAAGCTAAAACAAGCGGCAGAGTTTTACGCTCTGCCGCTTGTTTTATGTCATTATAAAAATTTACTCGGCATCCTCGGTGGTGACTTTGGCGGTCTTGCCTTCGCCGTCCAGGGCTTCCTCCAGGGTGTGCCAGGCCAGCACCGCGCATTTTACGCGGGCGGGCACGTGGGCGATGCCCTGCAGGGCGGCCACGTCCTCAAGGTCGTCCAGTTCTTCGGGGGTGATCTTGCCCTTGATCATCTGGAAATAGAGGGAGATCAGGCGGCGGGCATCCTCGACCGTGCGGCCTTTGACTAGGTCGATCATCAGCGAAGCCGATGCCTGGGAGATGGCGCATCCGCTGCCGATGAAGCCGGCATCCTCGATCTTGCCATCCTTCACCCGCAGCTGCAGGGTGATATCATCGCCGCAGCTGGGGTTGACGCCCTCCAGGCTGTGGGTGGCACCCGGCACGGGGTGGCGGTTTTCTTTGTTGCGGCTGTTCTCGGTAATGATCTGGGTATACAGTTCGTTCAGGTTCACAGGCCCATCACCTTTCGTACATTTTCAAGATTTTCCAGCAGGGCATCCACATCCTCGGCGGTGTTGTAGATTGCCACGCTGGCGCGGCAGCAGCTGCCGATGCCCAGGTACTCCATCAAAGGCTGGGCGCAGTGGTGACCGGCGCGCACGGCTACGCCGCCCGCATCCAGAATGGTCGCCACATCGTGGGGATGCACATCGTTGACGTTGAAGCTGACGACGCCGTAGCGGCCATCGGCCACCGGCTCGCCGTAAACGGTCAGCCAGGGCATGGCACGCATACCGGACAGCATACGGTTCAGCAGCATGTACTCGTGGGCTTCCATAGCCTCCCAGCCGATGTTGTTCATATACTCGATGGCGGCGGCAAAGCCGACCTCGCCGCCGACGTTGCGGGTACCGGCCTCGAACTTGCGGGGGCCTTCGGCCCAGGTGGCCTTGTGCTCATGCACAGCGCCGATCATATCGCCGCCGCTCAGGAACGGGGGCATCTTCTCCAGCAGCTCGGCGCGGGCGTACAGGGCGCCCACGCCCATGGGGGCGTACAGCTTGTGAGCGGAGCAGGCTGCGAAATCCACGTCCAGCTTCTTCACGTCTACGGGGGTGTGGGGTGCGCTCTGGGCGCAGTCCAGCACCACCACAGCGCCCACGGCGTGGGCGCGCTTGACGATCTCCTCCACGGGGGCGCGCAGGCCCAGCACATTGGAGACCATTGCAATGCCGACCAGCTTGGTCTTGGCGGTAATTTTCTTATCCAGTTCGTCCAGCGTCAGGCGGCCGTCCTTACCGGGGTACATATACACCAGCTTTGCGCCGGTGGCTTCGGCCACGCGCTGCCAGGGCACCAGGTTGGAGTGATGCTCAGCCACCGAGATGACGATTTCATCGCCCTCATGCAGAAAGTGCATGCCGTAGCTGTAGGCCACCAGGTTCAGCGCCTCGGTGGTGTTCTGGGTAAAGACGATCTCGTCATCCTCGGCGTTAAAGAACTCGGCCACCGTATGGCGAGCGCCCTCGTGGGCGTCGGTGGCACGCATGGCCAGCTCGTACACGCCGCGATGGGGGTTGGCGTTATCCTTATTATAGTAGTTCACCACGGCGTCCAGCACCTGCTTGGGGTGCTGGGTGGTGGCGGCACTGTCCAGATAAACCAGGCGGTTGCCGTTTTCATCGGCCGCCAGGATCGGGAAATCAGCCGTCCAGTTGTTCATCATCAAGCCTCCGTGCAACAGTTTCGCGCACCTCGGTGCGCAGCTCTTCCAGCGGGATCTTCTCAATAGCCGGGGCAAAGCGGGCGTCCACCATCAGGCGGCGCGCCTGGCTCTCGCTCAGGCCGCGGGAACGCAGGTAGTAGAGTTTGCCCTCATCCAGACGTCCCACACTGGCGGCGTGCTGGCCTTCTACTTCCTCCTCACCGCACAGGATCAGCGGGGCGGTACGGTTGCGGGCCGTAGGGCTGAACATCAGCACGTCCTCGCTCTCGTGGCCCACACCGCGCTTGGCGCCGCGACGGAAATCCACCGTACCGCGCAGGATCTTGTCGGCATTACCGGTCAGGACACCGGCGGTGTGCATCTCGCACAGGGTATCTTTGCCGATCTGGACGGAGACATCGTTGTAATCCAGCACGTCATTGTCGCGTCCGAAGTAGACGGCGTCCAGGTCGTACTCGCTCTTGTTGTGGTCCTGCAACGTGCGGGTGCCGCAGACGGAGACCTTGCCGCCCAGCTCGATGCGCACCTGCTCCACCCGGGAACCGGCGGCCTGCTGGATGGCAACAGCACCCCAGCGGCTGGCGTTGTTGCCCAGCAGCTGCACCTGTACCAGTTTCACATGGGCACCCTCGGCGGCGTTGATGCGCACGAGAGAAGCGGCCACGCCGTCCTCGGCATCGCCGCGCAGCACCTGCACGACGGTCAGGCTGCTGCCCTTGGCGGCGTCGATGGTCAGGCAGCTCAGCGCGCAGGGGTGGGCCTCGTCCAGCTTTACCTCAAAGACGGCGGGCGTCTCGATGGCAGCGCCCTCGCCCACGGCGAGATGCTCTTTCACGTTGGCGTTGGCGGCCAGGAAGGCATCGGCGGCGACGCCCATTCCGGACTCGGTAAAGGTCTCGAAGATTTCAGTCTCCGGGCCGTTGGTGCGGATGCCCGCAGGCACGGCGGCGGTGGCAGCGGCAGTTCCCCAGCCATTGGCGGGGACCTGCGGCAGGGCGACCTTATCCGGGGCAAAGTTTACGCCCAGGTGGTTCCAGGTAGGCACCGGCAGGCGGTTCATGTTCATATTCATGCTATGTTCCTCCCCTCTCAGCCAATGCTGCCCTTCATCTCAAGATGGATGAGGTTGTTCATTTCCACGGCGTATTCCAGCGGCAGTTCCTTGGCGATAGGCTCGGCAAAGCCGCCGACGATCAGTGCTCGGGCGTCCTCCTCGGAGATGCCGCGGCTCATCAGGTAGAAGATGGCATCCTCGCTGATGCGGCCGATCTTGGCCTCGTGGCCCACGTCCACGGCGTCGCAGCGGATGTCCATTTCGGGGATGGTATCAGAGCGGCTGCGGTCATCCAGCATCAGGGATTCGCAGCTGACGCTGGACTTGCTGCCCTCGGCCCCCGGCAGCACCACGACAGACGAACGGAAGTTGGAAATGCCGCCGTCGCGGGCGATGCTCTTGGTGGAAATGTGGCTAGTGGTGTGGGGGGCAGCGTGAACGACCTTTGCACCGGTATCCAGGTCCTGGCCCGCACCGGCGAAGGTGATGCCGGTGAACTCCATGCGGGCACCCTCACCCTGCAGGATGCTCATGGGGTACAGGCAGCTGGTGTGGGAGCCGAAGGAGCCGGAGACCCACTCAATGGTGCCGCCCTTTTCCACCTTGGCGCGCTTGGTGTTCAGGTTGTACATGTTCTTGGACCAGTTCTCGATGGTGGAGTAGCGCACGCGGGCACCCTCGCCGACGAAGATCTCCACGCAACCTGCGTGGAGGTTGGCCACGTTGTATTTGGGGGCCGAGCAGCCCTCGATGAAGTGCAGGTACGCGCCCTTATCCACGATGATGAGGGTATGCTCAAACTGGCCTGCGCCGGGGGCGTTCAGGCGGAAGTAGGACTGCAGCGGAATCTCCACATGCACGCCCGCCGGGACGTAGACGAAGGAGCCGCCGCTCCACACAGCGCCGTGCAGGGCCGCGAACTTATGATCGGTGGGCGGCACCAGCTTCATGAAATGCTTGCGCACCATCTCGGCATAGGGGCCGGTCAGGGCGCTTTCCATATCGGTGTACACAACGCCCTGGGCGGCTACTTCAGCCTTGACGTTGTGGTAAACCACCTCGGAGTCATACTGAGCACCGACACCGGCCAGGCTGGCGCGCTCGGCCTGGGGGATGCCCAGACGTTCAAAGGTGTTCTTGATGTCGTCGGGCACTTCGCTCCACTTGCCGCGCATCTCGGTGTTGGGGCGCACGTAGGTGACAATGTTGCTCATGTCCAGGCCGGCGATGGAGGGGCCCCAGTTCTGCACCGGCATCTTGTTGTAGGTTTCCAGTGCTTTCAGGCGGAAGATGCGCATCCATTCCGGGTCGTGCTTTTCCTCACTGATCTTTTCCACGATCTCCGGCGTCAGGCCGGAGCTGACCTCGAACGCCGCGTTGGCTGCATCTTTGATGTCGTAAATGCTGCGGTCTACTTCGGCGACGTCGGTCTTTTCAGTTTCAAAGGCTCTCATTTGGCTTCGTCCTCCTTCAGGGCGGCAAAGCCTTCCTCGATGATCTCGCTCACCAGTTCGCCGTTGCCGGTGCGCACGATGCGGGCGTCGTCCAGCACGTGGACGTAGTCGACCTGCAGGCCTTCCAGAATTTTGGCGTTGTGGGTAATGATGATGAGGGCATTGGTGTCGTTGTGGTAAGCCTTGATGCCGTTGGCCACGGTCTTGACGGCGTCGACGTCCAGGCCGGAGTCGGTCTCGTCCAGCAGGGCCAAAGCGGGCTTGAGCATCAGCAGCTGCAGGATCTCCGCTTTCTTCTTCTCGCCGCCGGAGAAGCCGACGTTGAGGTAACGGTCGGCGTAGGCGGGATCCATGTTCAGAGCTTCCATCTGGGCGGCCAGCTCGTGGCGGAACTTCATGACCTTGACGGGCTTACCGGTAACGGCAGCCTGCGCAGTGCGCAGGAAGCTTTCCAGCGTGATGCCGGGAATTTCCTCCGGCGTCTGGAAGGACAGGAACATACCGGCGCGGGCGCGGACATCGGCGGTTTCGTGGGTGATGTCCTGGCCGCGGAAGATGATCTGGCCGCGGGTAACGTTGTAACGGGGATCGCCCATCAGGGCGCTCATCAAAGTGGACTTGCCGGCGCCGTTGTGGCCCATCAGGACGTGGGTCTCGCCGGGGTTCACGGTAAGGTTCAAGCCGTCGAGAAGGACTTTGTTTTCCTCACCGACAGTGACCTGTAAATCTTTAACTTCCAGCAGCGGGCTGCTCATGGAAAAACACCTCCAAGTGAATCACCGGGGAAAAATGCCCCCGGCAGGCAGTATTTGCTCTACTCATGTATACTATACCATTTTTGTAGGGATTGCAAGTTCTGAAACAGGAAAGTCACACACTTCGTCAATATCATACAAAAACAGTCGGGATTTATCGGTCGGTTTTTGTACACTAATCAGGGCACGGTATGCTTTACACATCGGCCCCTACACGCAAGTTAAAAATAACTGCCACTTAAGAGGCTCCCTCTGCGAGACAGACTCCCCCGATACGGGGGAGGTGGCACGAAGTGCCAGAGGGGGAGCGCTGTCAGCGAAGCTGACTGAGTGAGAGACATTTTCATAAAATGCCGCTAGGTAAGGTCTCTCCCCCACCCGTTTCGCGGGAGCCCCCTCGCAGAGGGGGCCTTTCCGCAGTTGCAAAACTTTCTCAACCACCTTGCGAAATCCTTTCGGGTGGGGTACAATAGAAATATCCGTAAACCTATCCCCTGCCCCAATTACGGGCAGCATATTATAAAAGTATAGTAAGGAGGGCATATCACCCTATGTCTACTGCCAAAGAGAAATTTGAGCTGGCCCGGCAGCGCTATGCCGCCACCTTTGAGCGCCACCTGGATAACGGCGTGGAATTCATCAGCGATAACGTCTATATCGAGCCGGAGGTCATCATCACCCCCGGCACGGTCATCCTGCCCGGGTGCATCCTGCGCGGCAAGACCGTGATTGCCGAGAACTGCGTTATCGGCCCCAACACCCTGCTGGAGGATACCGTCGTCGAGGCCGGCACCACCATCAACGCCAGCCAGTGCTACGAGAGCCACATCGGTCCCAACAACAAGATCGGTCCCTTCACCCATGTGCGCACTGGCACCAAGACCGCCGAGGGCTGCCACCTGGGCGCTTACGTCGAGACCAAGAACGCCGACTTTGCCGAGGGCAACACCGTCAGCCATCTGACCTACATCGGCGATGCCACCGTGGGCAAGTACTGCAACTTTGGCTGCGGCACCGTCACCTGCAACTACGACGGCGAGGGCAAGTACCACACCACCATCGGCGACTATGCCTTCATCGGCTGCAACACCAACCTGGTCGCTCCCGTCACCGTGGGCGACCATGCCTTCACCGCCGCCGGTTCCACCATCGGCCACGATGTGCCCGCCGGTGCCCTGAGCATCGAGCGCGCCAAGCAGACCGAGATCGACAACTGGGGCGAGAACAAGCTGCAAAAGTACATCGCAAAAAAACAGAAATTGGAAGCCGACAAAAAGAACAAGTAAAGGAATTAAAATGTTAGGAATGACCTCCGGGGCGGACTGGCTGATCGCCGGGCTGGGCAACCCTGAACCGAAATATGATGGCACCCGCCACAACGCCGGGTTTGAGGCGCTGGATTATCTGGCTGCGCAGTGGCACTGCGACATTACCAAAGCCAAGTGGCAGGGCCTGTACGGCACCGCCCAGGTGGGCGACCACAAGGTCGTACTGCTGAAGCCGCTGACCTATATGAACCTGAGCGGCCAGAGCATTGCCCCCGCCGCCAACTTTTATAAGATCCCCGCCGACCACGTTATCGTACTGTGCGACGACATCACCCAGGAGCCGGGCCACCTGCGTATCCGCCCCCACGGCTCGGCGGGCGGCCATAACGGGCTAAAAAGCATCATCGCCAGCCTGGGCACCGAGAATTTCAGCCGCATCCGCATTGGCATCGGCGCCAAGCCCAACCCGCAGTACGACCTGGCCGCCTGGGTGCTGGGCAAGCTGCCCCCCGCGGACCGCAAGGCCATGACCGACCGCTACCCGGACATTGAGGACGCCTGCAAGCTGCTGATGGACGGCAACCTGCAATACGCTCAGAATAAGTTCAACCATTAAGGGGATGTACACCATGAGCAAACTTCGTAAACAAGCCCTGATCCGCATCGTGATCTGCGTTATCATGCTGGCCGCCACTATCGTGTTTTCCTTTTTGCTGATCACCGGCAAGCTGGACGGCACGTCTTCTTCGGCAAGCTCCAATGCCGACAGCCTGCCCTCCGTAAGCGACAGCGTGGAGGCCGATACTCCCGAATCTACCGAGCCTGTGGAATCCACCGAGCCGGAGCCCACCCCCGAACCGACGCCGGAGCCCACCCCAGAGCCGACCCCGGCCAACTTTGACGGCTTGGCCGAGCAGCCCACCACCGTGTTCGCTGAGGGCGAGCAGCCCAGCTACACCACCACCGCCGATGCCAGCATGAACCTGCGCGCCGGCCCCGGCACCAACTTTGACAAGGTGACCAGCGTACCCGCCGGCACCGCCGTGACCGCCCTGGGCACCAACAGCGACGGCAGCTGGGTGGTCGTGCAGGTAGGCGGCCAGTACGGCTGGCTGAAGGTCGAGTTCCTGAACCAGTAACCTTATAAAATTATTGTAACTATGCTGTTTTCTTCACTTTTTGCTAAAACAGCCGAATATGAAAAACTGGCGCATGCGCTCTCCGCACCGGGGGCATGCGCCTTATTCGGTTTACCCGGTTCCGGCCGGGCGATGGTCTACGCCGCGCTGGCGAAGGAGACCGGGCGCTTTCTCTGCATCGTGACCCCCGGCGAGGCTGAGGCCACTCGCTTTGCCGGGGACCTGAACGCCCTGGGCATCCCCACTGCCGTTTTCCCTGCCCGAGATTACGTGCTGCGCCCCATTGAAGGCACGGCCCGCGAGTATGAGTACCGCCGCCTGAGCGTGCTGGGCGACATCGTGGGTGGGCGGCTGCAGGCCGTCTGTGTGCCGGACGAGGGGCTGACCCAGTATACCACGCCCCGCGCCGAGTTTTGTAACAACACCCGCACCCTGCACCCAGGCGACACCGTGCCCCGCACCGAGCTGACCGCGCTGTTGTACAACGCCGGGTACGCCCGCCGCGCCCAGGTGGACGGGCCGGGCCAGTTCTCCATCCGCGGCGACATTGTAGACCTGTACGCCCCGGATATGAAGCTGCCCGTGCGTATGGAATTTTGGGGCGACGAGATCGACACGATGCACACCTTCGACCTGGCCACCCAGCGCCGCGAGGACCCCATTGAAAAAATTTACGTCAGCCCCGCGCGGGAGGTGCTGTTTGGTTCCCCTGCCGAAGCTGCCGAGCTGCTGCGGGATTTCATCAAAAAATTCCGCGGCAAAAAGCGCACTGCCTTAGAGGCCTGCCTGGCCACCGAGCTGGCCCAGCTGGACGGCGGTGCTCTGCCTGTGAATATGGACAAATATCTCGCGGTGCGCTATCCACAGCCCGCCACACTGCTGGATTATTTCGATGATCCGCTGCTGGTGCTGGAGGAACCGGCCTCCTTACGGGAGGCTGAGCGCGCCACCACCTACCGTCGTGGCGAGGAAATTTCTGCCCTTTTGCAGGATGGCGTGCTGGCCGCCGGGCTGGACAATCTGTACGCCGAGAATGGCTACCTCTGGGCGCAGGCCGCGAACCACCGCACGATCTGCGCCGAGAACTTTGCCCGCAGCATGCCGGACATTCCACTGAAGGACATCGTCAACGCGCCCGCCCACACGCTGCCCGCCTGGGGCGGCGAGGTGACCAGCCTTTTGGAGGATCTGCAGCCGCTTTGCAACGGCGGCGCAGCCGTCACCGTATTGGCGGGCACCCAGCGTGCCGCCGCGGGCCTGGCCGCCGACCTGCGCACCAAGGGGCTGCTGGTCACCACGGACCCGGACGCCGCCCCCGGCGCAGGGCTGGTGCAGGTGCTGCCGGGGCAGCTTTCCGCCGGGTGCAGCGTGCCCTTTGCCAAGTACGCGCTGTTCACGGCGCGGGCGTTTGGCATCAGCAGCACCCAGAAAAAGAAAAAGCGCAATAAAGACGCGCTGAACAGTTTAAGCGAAATCGCTGTGGGCGACCTGGTGGTACACCAGAACCACGGCATCGGCCGCTATGCGGGCATCCAGCGGATGGCCGTGCAGGGCGTCACCAAGGATTATCTGCGCATCGAGTACGACAAAAAGGACGTGCTCTACGTCCCGGTCACCCAGTTGGACCTGCTGTCCCGCTACACCGCCCCCAACGACAGCGATAACGTGAAACTGTCCCGCCTGGGCGGCAGCGACTGGGCCAAGACCCGCAAAAAGGTCAAGGCCGCCACGGAGCAGATGGCGAAAGAGCTGATCGAACTCTACGCCCGCCGCAAGCAGGCCAAGGGTCACGCCTTCCCGCCCGACGACACCTGGCAGGGGGATTTTGAGCAGCGCTTCGCCTACGATGAGACCCCCGACCAGCTGACCTGCGCCGCCGACATCAAGCACGATATGGAAGAGCCCTGGCCCATGGACCGGCTGCTGTGCGGCGACGTGGGCTTTGGCAAGACCGAGGTTGCTCTGCGCGCGGCGTTCAAGTGCGTGATGGGCGGCAAGCAGTGCGCCATTCTGGCTCCCACCACCATTTTGGCTTGGCAGCATTTCAACACCGCCATTGCCCGCATGGAGGCATTCCCCGTGCGCATCGGGCTGCTCTCCCGCTATCGCAGTGCCAAGGAGCAGAAAGAGACGCTGCGCGGCCTAAAAGACGGCACGGTAGACATCGTTATCGGCACCCACCGGCTGCTGTCCAACGATGTAAAGTTCCATGATCTGGGGCTGGTCATCATCGACGAGGAGCAGCGCTTCGGCGTCAAGCACAAGGAGAAGCTGAAAGAGGCTTTCATCGGCGTGGATATGCTCACGCTGTCGGCCACGCCCATCCCCCGCACACTGAACATGGCGCTGTCCGGCATCCGGGATATGTCCACACTGGAGCAGCCGCCCTTTGAGCGCCAGCCCGTGGAAACCTACGTGCTGGAGTACGACGAGGGCATCGTGGCCGAGGCCATCCGCAAGGAGCTGGCCCGCGGCGGGCAGGTCTACTACCTGCACAACCGCGTGGACACTATCGAGGAATGTGCTGCCCGCGTAGGCAAGATGGTGCCGGGCGCGCGCATAGGCATCGCCCACGGCAAAATGACCGAGGAGCAGATTTCCTCGGTGTGGCAGCAATTGCTGGACAACGAAATTGACATTTTGGTCTGCACCACGCTGATCGAGACCGGCGTCGACGTGCGCAACTGCAACACGCTTATCATTGAAAATGCCGACCGCATGGGTTTAAGCCAGTTGTACCAGATCCGCGGCCGCGTTGGGCGCTCGTCCCGCAAGGCCTATGCCTACTTTACCTTCACCCGCGACAAGGTGCTGACCGAGGTTGCCGCCAAGCGGCTTTCCGCCATCCGGGAGTTTACCTCCTTCGGCTCCGGCTTCCGCATTGCGATGCGCGACTTGCAGATTCGCGGCGCGGGCAGCCTGCTGGGCCACAGCCAGCACGGGCATATGGAGTCGGTCGGCTACGACCTGTATGTAAAGATGCTGAGCCAGGCCATCTCCGCCGCCCGTGGCGAGACCCCCGCGCCGGACAAGAGCGATTGCCTCATCGACATCACGGTGGATGCTTTCCTGCCTGAGGATTATATCCCCGATGCCGCAGGCCGCATCGAAGCCTACAAGCGCATTGCGGCCATTGAGACCACCGCCGACGCGGATGATGTCATTGATGAACTCATCGACCGTTACGGCAGCCCGCCCAAGAGTGTGCAGGGGCTGGTGGATGTATCGCTGATCCGCGTGACCGCCGCCCGCGTAGGCATTGCCGAGATCGTGCAGCGGGGCGACCAGCTGATTTTGTACTCCGACATCGTGGGCCCAAAGCGGCTGGCCCCGCTGATGGACCAGTACCCCCACCGCGTGCTGTATAACGCGCTGGGACGGCCGTATTTCAGCCTGCGGGTGCAAAAAGGCGAGAACCCGCTGGTGCTGCTGCGGGATATTGTAACCCTGCTGCCGGGGGCACAGGGTGAAAAGGAAAAATAATCCTTGACAACCCCCCGGTAATAGGCTATATAATAAATGAATATCTGTTTTAAAGGAGTTATCGTATGGATTCCGAAGTTTTTGCACGTATTCGTGATTATCTGGCTGACCAGCTGGAAGTTGAACCTGAAAAGATCACCCCGGACAGCGACATTGTCAACGATTTCGGCGCGGACAGCCTGGACGTCATCGATATGATCACCACCCTGTCCGACGAGTTCGGCGTGGAGATCCCCGATGAGGACATCGAGACTTTCCACACCGTCGGCGACGTGGTAAACTATCTCGAGGACAGAATGTAAAAAGCTCAAAGAAGGGGTTCGTCGCTTGTGGCTGCGCCACGCTCCTGCACCCCTCCTTTGGATTCACCCCGTCGCAAAAAAGCACATTTTCGCGCCTGACGACACAAAAATGCACTTTTTTGCTCTAGATGTATCGGCATCGTCGGCGCATGTCCGCCGATGCCGATGGTTTTAAAATTGTGTGAGGATATAGAATAATGGCAAACGATAAGAAAAAAATGGTTGAAGCGATCACCGCACAGGAGGTCGACTTTGCCCAGTGGTATACTGACATCTGCACCAAGGCCGAACTGGTCGAGTACTCCAGCGTAAAGGGCTTTGTGGTGCTGCGCCCCTATGGCTACGCCATCTGGGAGAACATCCAGAAGAACCTGGACAGCCGTTTTAAGGCTACCGGCCACGAGAACGTGGCTATGCCCGTGCTGATCCCCGAAAGCCTGCTGAAGAAAGAGGGCGAGCTGGTCAACGGCTTTGCCCCCGAGGTTGCCTGGGTCACCGCCGGCGGCAGCGACCCGCTGGAAGAGCGCCTGGCTGTGCGCCCCACCAGCGAGACCATGTTCTGCGACCATTTTAGCCATGTGCTGCACTCCTACCGCGACCTGCCCATGCTGTACAACCAGTGGTGCAGCGTCGTCCGCTGGGAGAAATCCACCCGTCCGTTCCTGCGCACCCGCGAGTTCTGGTGGCAGGAAGGCCACACCATCCACGAGACCGCCGAGGAAGCCAAGGCCGAGACCGAGCAGCAGCTGAACTGCTACGCCGACTTTGCCGAGCATGACCTGTGCATTCCCGTGCTGAAGGGCCGCAAGACCGACAAGGAGAAGTTTGCCGGCGCCGAGGCCACCTACACCATCGAGGCTATGATGAAGGACGGCAAGGCCCTGCAGAGCGGCACCAGCCACTACTTTGGCGATAAGTTCAGCCGTGCTTACGACGTGACCTTCACCGGCCGCGACAACACCCTGCAGTATCCGTTCCAGACTTCCTGGGGTGCTTCCACCCGCCTGATCGGCGCGATCATCATGACCCACGGCGATGACGACGGCCTGATCCTGCCCCCTGCCATTGCCCCTGTGCAGGTAGTCATCGTGCCTGTTGCCGCCCACAAGCCCGGCGTGCTGGACAAGTGCCGCGAGCTGGCTGCCGAGATCGGCAAGTATGCCCGCGTGAAGCTGGACGACAGCGACAAGCAGCCCGGCTGGAAGTTTGCCCAGTGGGAGATGAAGGGCGTGCCCGTGCGCCTGGAAGTCGGACCTCGCGACATCGAGAACGGCCAGTGCGTGCTGGTCCGCCGTGACACCCGCGAGAAGCAGTTCGTCAAGTTTGACGAGCTGGCCACTGCTATTCCCGCCGCCATGGACGCCCTGGCTAAGGACCTGTACGACCGCGCCCTGGAAAACCGCGAGAAGCGCACCTACAGCGCCACCACCATGGACGAGATCAAACAGATCGCCAAGGAGCATACTGGCTTTATCAAGACGATGTGGTGCGGCGACCTGGCCTGCGAGGAAGCCATGAAGGAGCAGGCTGGTCTGTCCAGCCGCTGCATGCCCTTTGCCCAGGAGCATCTGAGCGACGTTTGCCCCGTCTGCGGCAAGCCCGCCCAGAAGATGGTCGTTTGGGGCGTTGCCTACTAATTCGTAAAAATAAAAGCGGTGCCGCAAAGCGCCGCTTTTTCTGTATCGGTGAAAAGTATCATGTCTGTGCTGGTTTTAACATTGGGGTTGTATATGCTGGGGCTGCTGCTGGCGGCCGTCGGCAGCCGGTTGGCAGGGCGCTGCACCACCTGGTGCTGTGCCCTGCTGGGCCTGCCCATGTGGGTAGTGGGCGGCACCATTGCGCCGTTCTGCCTGGCTTTGCCCCAGCTGATGCTGGCGCTGCTGGCCGCCGGCATGGGCATCACCGGCCTGGCGGTAGGCACGGCGCTGGCCGGTGCCGTTACCAATGTAGGGCTGGCGCTGGCACTCTGCCTGCTGGGCGGCAACGGCCAGCCTGTGGTGGCCGACCGGCAGGAGTTTTGCCGCAAATGCCTGCTGCTGGCGCTTTCCTGCGGGGTCATCGCCCTGTTTGTGCGGGACGGCACCCTAAGCTACACCGGCACCGGACTACTGATGCTGCTGTTCGTCATCTTTGTTTTGTCCAGCATCGTCTACCAGCACCAGTTTATTTATGGCGAGCGGTACGAACCGATCTCTACCGACGGCTGCACCGCCATCCCCCCAGCACAGGATTACGGCTACACCGCCCGCACAATGGCCTTCCCCGTGATGAACCTGCGCAACTCGCTGAAAAACCTGGCCGGTGTAGTGGGTGGGCTGGCGCTGCTGGCCGTCGGGGCGCGGGCGCTGGTATACAGTGCCACCACCATTGCCAATTTGACCGGTACCATTCAGGCCTTGTGGGCGGCGACGCTCATCAGCTTTGGCTTCTGCCTGCCCCTGCTGGCAGAAGCACTGAGTCACCCTTTCGGCTCGATTTGGAAGCGGTTCGACGCCCGCTGCCGCTTCTACCCTGCTGACACGCTGCCCATCCAGCTGTTGAACAGTGCCATTCTAAATTTAACGCTGGCGCTGCCTATTTCCAGCTTGATGTACCGCCACCGCCTGCCGGTGGGCGCACAGTTCCGCGCCTATGAGGTGCCCATTTTGGCTGCCATGGCGCTGGTGCTGCTGGCCGAGCCGCTACTGCGCCGTCGCCTGCACCGCTGGCAGGGTGCGGCCTGCCTGGTGCTGTTCTTTTTGTACCTGGCGGCGGTCTCCTTCGCGCCCCGGGCCGGCGCGTAAAGTTTTCAACAAGACGAATCCCCCCGCGGAAAGCTCCGCAGGGGGATTTTCTGTTTTAGTAGGTTGTCAACGTTGTGCCGACGAAGTAGTGGGTCAGGATGTCGCGGTAGCTCCAGCCGTTGCGGGCATAGCCGATGGCGCCCCACTGGCTCATGCCGCAGCCGTGGCCGTAGCCGTACACATCAAAGATGAAGCAGTCCAGATCGGCGTTGTAGCTGACCGTGAAGCACTGGCTGCGCAGGCTGCGGCCGTCCACGCTCTGGCGGGCCAGCAGGTTCTCGCGGAACCAGCGGCCGCTGACGGTGCCCACGCTGGCATCCGGGCCGACCTGGATCTTGGCCACCCAGCCGTATTGGTTGGCGGACTGGATGGTGAACCAGCTGTTGGGGTCCACGCCGGAAAGGTCGATGTCCATCACATCTTTAATGCGGTCCTGCAGCGTCTGGCGGGAGAAGCGGGCCGTGCCGCTGGAGTTGCCGTTGGTGTTCCAGTTGGTGGCGATCTGCTGGTCGTAGGGGCTGTCCACGGCCTGCAGCCAGGCGCGGTCGTTGCCCCAGACCTCGGCAGCCGAGGCCGTGCCGGTGCTGGCGGAGGCGAAGTAGGGCGTAAAGCAGACCTGACCGTTGTAGGTCACCAGCACGTGGGCAACCTCCTGGGCAGCGGCCAGCGCGGCAGCGCCCGGCTCGGCCCCCAGTACGGAGGGGTAACCCGACTGGCTCAGGATCCAGCAATGGGTGGCCACGCATTGGGCCTTGTAGGCCTCGGCGGGGGCGCTGGAGCCAAGCTCGTTCTGGGCCACCATGGCCAGGCAGCGCACCAGGTCCATCGTCTGGGCGGTGCCGTTCATCGTCACATTGATGGTCTCGCCCTCGGCGCTGGTGCCGCCATTGTTGGTGTTGTTGTCGCCGCTGTTGCCCGGCGTATCCGGCGTGGTATCGCCGTTTTCGGTGCTGTCGCTGCCGTCGACGGTGCTGTCCGCCGGGGCGGGCGTGGGGTTGGCGTTGGCGATCTGGTCCACCGTCACGGTCTGCTCGGGCAGGCTGCCCTCGGCGCCCTTGTTCAGGTCTGTCTCGGTGGCGTTGGCCGAGCCTGCCACATCGGTCAGGCCCGCCATCAGCTTGTCGGCGCTGGCAATCAGCGCGTCAGTGCGCTGCTGCATCTCGCTGGCGGCCTGGCTCAGGTCGGTGCTGGTGTCAGCGCTGTCGCTGGCCGTCTGGCTGCTGCCGCGGTTGGCGGCAGTAGCGGCGCTTTGCTTGGCGTAGCGGTCGATGCTGGCACCCAGCAGGGCGCTGACGGTGGGCATCGGCTGGTTTTTACTCTGGTACTGCACGGCGGTCAGCAGCGGGTCATCCGCCGCCGTGATGGCCGAAGCGTTGAGCACCTCGGCCTCGCCGTCCTCGATGAGGCGGCCGGTGACGCAGAGCTGCACACCCGCGTCCTCGCTGGGGGCTGTCAGGGTCAGGAAGCGGGATGCGTCCCCCACTTCCACCTCGGTATCCCACAGGCTGCGGGCCTGGATGCCCGCCACGAAGCGGAGGTAATCGTAATAGCTGGACAGGTCGGTGCTGCCGTAGAGGTCGAAAGCACCGTCGCCCTGCTCGGCGGGGTCGTAGTAGTAAACGGCCAGCACCTTAAAGCGGTAGGTGCGGCCCGGCAGGTAGAGGGTAAAGCCACTGTTGGCCTTGATGCCCTCCTCGGTGGTAAGCGGGGTGAGCAGGGCGTCGGTGGAAGCCAGCACCGTGTTGCCGGGGGCGGTGCTGTTCAGCGCGCTGGCTGTGGCGAAGCGGGTCTGGGCAGTTTCGCCGTCAGCGTTTTCGGCAGTGGCAGTATCAGCCGCGTAGACAAAGCGGCCCTCCATACCGGGGAAGCCCAGGTAGCCTACCACGCCGGGCAGCTTCTCGGTGCCCTTGGTCAGGTAGCTCTCGGCAGTATTGTCGTACAGGGCTGTGCCGTAGCTCTTGGCAGCGGGGCGTGCACCCAGGTCATTGCTGAAGAACCACCACAGCGCCACTGCGCCACCCACGATGACCAGCGTCAGCACCACCAGCACGGTGATGACCATACGGCGGCGGCGCTTCTCGCTCTTTTCGATCATGGCAAGGCTGTGGCTGCGGATGCTGTTTTCCGCGCCTGGCTTGTCCCCATGGCGGCGGCGCGGCGGCGGGGCCGTATCTGTGTCGTCGCTGTCGTTGTCATCAAACAGGCGGCTGGCGGCTTTGGTAAAGTCCTCGGCGCTGGTGGCGCGGCCTGCGGCGGCATCGGCTTCGTCCGCCGCCTGGGCAGCAGCCAGGGCCTCGGGGTCAAGCTCTGCCGAGAAATCCGGCACATCATCGTCCAGAATGGACGGTGCCGGGCTGCGGCGGATGGTATGGCCGCTGATGCTGGGCAACTCAGCTTCGGGGGCGGCAAACGGTTCACCGTCCACTTCGGGGGCCGGGGCACGGCGGTTCACCCGCAGACTGCGGGCGGTACGGGCGGCTTCTGGGCCGGCGGTACGGATGTCCAGCGGGTCGGTAGTGTTTGCAGCCGCGGCGGGGGCTGCCGCGTTTTCCTCGTCCAGTTCCGATTCAAACCGGATGGTACCGGTGGGTTCGGACACTGCCGGGGGTGCGGTGTGGGTGCGGCCCACATTCAGGTGGCGGGTCGCGCCGGGGTCAGCGGATTCCGCCGGGGCAGGTTCAGGCGTCGGCGGGGCCACCGGCTCGGCGGTGTCAAAGTCCAGCATCGGCTCAAAGTCTGCCGTGCGGTCCGGCTCGGTGGTAGGCGGTGTGCGGCGGCGCAGCGAGAACCGCACCGTGTTGCCCCGCTCACGCCCGGCCTCGGACACGATCAGCAGCGGCCGCTCCCGCCCAGGGCGGAAGATGATGCAGGAATCGGTCAACCGCAGGCCCAGCACGCGGCGGCGCAGCAGGTCCAAGATTTGGTTGCCGATGGTGGCATCGTTCAGATCCGGCGGCAGCGCGCAGGCGGCAGCACCGTGGTTATCGCAGATCAGCACAAAGGGGCACTGGCCCACGGTAGCGGGCATGTACACGGCGGCAAAGTCCGCCCCTGCGGCCTGCATGGCGGCCAGGGCGCGGCCTGCGGCGGCCTGCACCACATCGCCGGGGAATTTTTTCAACAGCTGGGGCGGCACCGTGATCTGCTTTTGCTTTTCGGGGTCAGCGTAGCTCTCGGTGCCAAAGTCAAACACAGCTTCGCTGTGGGGCAGCGGCTGCAGCAGCGCACCAACCAAACGGCCCGTAGTTTCATCCGCCGCCACCAGCAGCTTGCGCTTTTCCAGCAGGGTGTCCAGCGTAGCCTGGGCCAGGCTGGTCTCGCCGGTGGCAAACACATCATCGCCAAATTTGGCGCGCAGGCGCTGCACCCATTTTTCGCAGTACTGCTCGGCCATGGCGCGGTTGGGCGCACTGACCTGCACGCAGACGGCAAACTCGCCGTCACGTTCCAGCAGGCGCAGGCCGGGGCAGCCATCGGCTCGTGCCTGACGCAGCACCGCCGAAACTTCCGCCGCCGTGGGGCCGAAGACGCGCAAAATTCTCAGTTCTGTGTTTACCATGTTGAACCTCTAGTCAAATATCCATTGTTGTGGCCGGGGTATCCGGGGTGATGGCCAGGCTGTCCGGCACAGGCAGACCCAGCGCCATGCGGCGCAGCATATCCAACGCGTACATGGCGGCGCGGGCGCGGATGACACTGCGCTCGCGATAGCCGCCCAGGGTCAGCCGCATGAGGCAGCCCGTGTTGGTGCGGGCGTCGGCGCCAGCCAGGTAGACCGTGCCCACCGGCTTGCCGGGCAGTTCTCCGCCGGGACCGGCCAGGCCAGTGATACCCACGGCCAGCTCCGCGCCGGATTCTTTCGCCGCACCAAAGGCCATGGCAGCAGCCACGGGGCCGGAAACCACGTTGTACTGTGCAATCGTCTCTGCCGGGACGCCCAACAGCTTTTGCTTGGCGGCCTCGGCATAGGTGACAAAGCCGTAGCCAAACACCTCGCTGGAGCCGGGCACATTGGTCAGCCGTTCGGCAATCATGCCGCCGGTGCAGCTTTCAGCCGTGGCGGCATGCAGGCCATTTTCCCGCAGCACGCGCACAACGGTGTATTCCAGCGCAGGCACGTCCACATCATAGGCGGCAGCGCCCAAAATCCGGCGGAACTCCTCCAGCCGTTCGCGGCAGGCGGCCTCGGCGGCTTCGGGGGTTGTTTCCCGCGCAGTTACGCGAATTTCACACTCGCCGGTCTTGCAGTAGATGGCGGCAGTGGGGTTGGTGCTTTCAAACAGCGGGGCCACCTTGCTGGCGATGGCGCTCTCGCCGCCCAGCACCCGAAGCGTATGGCTGTGGATAGTGCAGTTCTGGCGGGCCAGCAGCAGCGGGCGCACCTGCTCCAGCCACATGGCCTTCATCTCCCGGGGCACGCCGGGCATCAGGGCGGCGCAGTGGCCCTGGGCATCCTCAAACCAGGCGCCGGGGGCGGTGCCGTGGTCGTTGATGATCTTGCGGCCGTTTGTCGGCACCATGGCCTGCTTGCGGTTATTCTCGGTGGGGCGGCGATTTGTCCGGGCAAAGAAAGCCAGAATTTTGTCCCACTCGGTCTCGTCAAAATGCAGCGTATCGCCAAAGACCTCGGCCACTGTCTCCTTGGTCAGGTCGTCCTCGGTAGGGCCTAAGCCGCCGGAGAAGATGAGCAGGTCGCTGCGGCTTTTAGCCTGGGTCACCAGCTCCCGCAGGCGGGCGGGGTTATCGCCAATGACGTGCTGGTGCAGCACGCTGATGCCCAGCTCGGCCAGTTCGCGGCTTAAAAACTGCGCATTGGTGTTTAAAATGTCGCCCAGCAGCAGCTCGGTGCCAACGCAGATGATTTCAGCGGTCACAGCAGATCATCCTCTTCTCCACCCATACGGATGTAAATTTTCTCGACATTTTCAGCAGCTTCCGCTTCCAGCGCCAGCAGGTCGGGCATACCCGCCTCAGCCGCCAAAATTTCCTCCATAGTGGGGCTGGTCTTGGGGTGCGGCGGGGTGAAGATGGTGCAGCAATCCTCGTAAGGTTCGATGGACGTCTCAAAGGTGCCGATCTTGCGCGAAATAGCGATGATCTCGGTCTTGTCCATGCCGATGCAGGGGCGCAGCACGGGCAGGTCCTGGGCGGCGTCGGTGCAGGCCAGGGCCGCCATCGTCTGGCTGGCCACCTGGGCCAGGCTCTCGCCGGTGATAAGGGCCTGCAGTTCCAGCTTGGCGGCCACACGGTTGGCGATGCGCAGCATGCTGCGGCGCATCAGCACGGTGAACAGCACGTCGGGGGCATTATCTCGGATATACTCCTGCGGCTTGGTGTAGGGCACGACGAAGAGCGTGCAGTTGCCGGTGTACTCCACCAGTTCCCGGGCCAGGTCGCGCACCTTCATCTTGGCGCGCAGGCTGGTGTAGGGCGGGCTGGCAAAGTGGATGTGATGCAGCGCCAGGCCGCGGCGGGCCATGCACCAGGCGGCGACAGGGCTGTCGATACCGCCGGAAAGCAGGTTGAGGGCACGGCCGCTGGTGCCTACCGGCAGGCCGCCGGCGGCTTCCACTTTGGGGCCGTGGACGTAGGCGGAGTGGTCGCGGATCTCGACCATGACTTCCAGCTGGGGGTTGTGCACGTCCACCCGCAGGTGATGGTGCTTGTCCAGCAGGTAGGCGCCCAGCTCGCGGCAGATTTCGGGGCTCTTCATCGGGTAGGTCTTGTCGGCGCGCTTGGCTTCCACCTTAAAGGTGCGGATGCCCCGCAGCGTCTCGCCCAGGTAAGCTTCGGCGGTCTCGCAGATGGCGTCGAAGTCCTTGGGGCACTCCACCGCGCGGCTCATCTTGACGATGCCGAACACGTGGGAGACGCGGCGGAAGGCCTCGTCCATGTCCAGGCCCTCTTCCTTCGGCTCGATAAAGACGGTGCTCTGGGCCTGGTAGACTTTGAACTTGCCCAGCGGCTCCAGCCGCCAGCGGATGATCTTGGACAGGCGTGCTTCAAACTTGCCGCGGTTCAGACCTTTCAGGGTCATTTCGCCCTGGTATGCTAGGATGATCTCTTTCATTATACAAAAACGCCTTTCGTTGGTGGGTGTTACGCTTTTACATTTAAATGTGCTGCAGTTCGCGCAGGCCGGCGCGCAGGCCGTCCAGCAGGGCGTCCACGTCCTCGGGGGTGTTGTCGGCGCAGAAGCTGACACGCAGCGCGGTGCGGATGGTCAGGTCATCGCAGCCCATGGCCTGCAGGGTGTGGCTGGGCTCGCCCTTATCGCAGGCGCTGCCGCCGGAGACGAACACCAGCCGCCCGTTGAGGTAGTTGATGAAGGTCTGGCTGTTGATGCAGCCGGTGGAGAAGTTGACCACCTCATCCACGGCGTCATCGGGGGAATTCAGCGTGATGCCGGGCAGCTCGGCCAGGCCGGTGCGCAGCTGTCGATTCAGGGCATGCAGGTGGTCGCCCTTGGTGCGCAGGCGCTGGGCGCCTTTGGCGGCCGCCAGGCCCAGGCCCACGATATAGGGCGTGTTCTCGGTGCCGGGGCGCATGCCGCGCTCCTGATGGCCGCCGACGTAGGGCGGGTGCAGCGTCTGGCGCTGGCTGTCCCGCACGAAGAGTGCGCCGATGCCTTTGGGGGCATGGATCTTGTGGCCGGAAACGGACAGCGTGTCCACGCCGGGCCACTTTTGCAGGTCGATGGGGATGCGCAGCCAGGCCTGCACCGCGTCTACATGGAAGTGGGTGCGGCTGTTTTTAGCCTTGATGCCCTTGGCCAGGGCAGCAATGTCCTGACGTGCGCCGGTCTCGTTGTTGACGGCCATGCAGGCGGCCAGGACGGTGTTTTTATCCACAGCAGCGAGGAATTTCTCGGTGTCGATATGACCGTCCCGCTCCGGGGCGATTTCCACGACGGTGAAGCCTTCCTCTTTTAAAGCGCGGATCGGCAGCTGCACGCTGGGATGCTCGAAGCCGGTGACGACGATCTTATTGCCCCAGTGGCGGCGGGGCATCGCGGCACCGTAGATGGCCATGTTGTTGCTCTCCGACCCGCAGGCCGTGAAGTAAATTTCATCGCTGCGGCAGTGCAGCGTTTTGGCAATGCGGGCGCGGGCCGTTTCGATACCGTCCTGCGCGGCCACGGCGGGGTCGTACAGGCTGCTGGGGTTGGCCCAGAGTTCCACCAAAGCATCGTGGATGACCTCGGTCACGGCGGGGTCCACGCGGGTGGTGGCGGCGTTATCCAGATAATGGATCTGCGGGTCGGAAAGCATAGACATTCCTCACATTTTGAACAAAATTATACAGGATAAATTATACACGCCCAGGGCCTAAAAAACAACTGGTCCTGCAAAAAAATACGCCAACTCCCACCTGCCCGCTTGACTTTTTTGCAGGGAGCAGGTATAATAATATAGTTTCCTGTGCCGGTGTGTTGGAATTGGCAGACGAGACGGACTCAAAATCCGTTGGTGGTGACACCGTATGGGTTCGACCCCCATCACCGGCACCAATCGTACCTAAGTGGTTTTTACCGCTTAGGTACTTTTTGTTTGGCAGACAAGATTTAGGCTTGTCTGCCATTTTGTCTGCCACTTTTAACCCAAATGGCAGACAAAACGGATTTATTTTCCGTTGGTTTTGGCGGACAAGTTCGCCCAACGGAGTTTTTCTCCTAAGCGATTTTTCGTTTGGGAAATTTCTTCTTTTCGGGAAGTTCGCCAAGGTTGATTTTGCTGGCAATCATATTCGCGGCTTCCATCTTGCTGTCCACGTCAATGTGGGCGTAAATATTGGCCGTGGTGGAAAAGCTGGAATGCCCCAGCCACATCTGTACCTCTTTCATCGTGACTTTGTTCTTGATGAGCAGACTGGCGCAGGAGTGGCGGAGGTCATGATAACGAATCGGGCGGAAACCATTCTTTAAGAGCATTTCGCGGAAAACCCGTGTCACATAATCCGGGGTCACAAGATGACCCATATCATCCACGCAGATGTAGTCCTTATATTCCTTGCAGTAGCTGCCGCCGCAAAGTTTCATTTGCTGGTGCTGGCGTTTTTGGGCTTTCAGTAAAGCCTGTTCTACTGCGGGAATCAGAGGCAAACTGCGGAAGCTGGCCTTGTTTTTTGTACGGCACTTGGAAACGTCCACCATTTTGCCATCCACATTGATGCGTTCAAAGGTGCGTGAAATCGTGACGATTTTCCGTTCAAAGTCGATGGCCGACCATTGCAGACCGATTACCTCGCTGCGGCGCAATCCATAGAACGCAGCAAGCATGACAGGAAGTTCCATTTTGGTATTTGCAAAAATAGGCAGCACTTCCATTAATTCATCCGCTGAATAATAGCTGGCAACAAAGTTGTCTTTTTTGGGGCGCTCCACTTCGGCAGCAGGGTTATAGGGAATCAATTTGAGCTTTGCCGCGTCAGATAAAGCCTTGCGGATGTTGGCATGGTAATGAAGTACGGTGTTTCCGCTTACTCCGCGCTGGTTGATTTCATGTGTGTAGAACATTTCAATATCCAGCACTGTGATTTCGTTCAAACGTACTTTCCGTTTAGCAAAATACGGTTCAATCCACGATCTGACATTCTGGCAATAGCCGGAATAAGTAACTTCTTCCCAGCTTTTGCGTTTCCATTGCAACCAAAATTCAAGGTAATCCGAGAACAGCATACCCGGCCAAGGTGAATTCCATCTTTCATCTTCCGTTTTGTTTTGGCTTTTGGGTTGACGCTCGTTTACACCACGCACTTCCTCTCCGGCATTGGCTTCGCGGATCATCGTCAGGAGCAGCGCCTTGGCCTTGGTTGCATTGCGGTCGGTGGACAACCCTGTACTCAGCGTTTTGCGGTTTCGCTTTCCTTTTTCATTCTTGGGCAGATTCAGAACGACATAATAGAATCCGTGTTTTTGCGTAAGATAGCCTGTAACTTTCGTTTTCATTGCGTTGCTCCTTTCCGACTATCTGACGGTAATGGTGACACCTATATGATAGCGGATATGCGCTTTTTACTCCACGCTGTCGATTGTCGCATTGACAGTGTTGCAATCTTCGGGTGTTTCGTTCTGCAAAAAGCGAATTACGTTTACCTTGGGGATGCGGTAACTGCGTCCGATGCGAAATGCCTTGATTTTCCCTGCATTCAGCATACGATATGCCGTTTTCTTACTCACGGGCCGCGAACCGCCCAGCATCTCGCAAAGCTGTGGTACATCCACTACATCGGGGTATTTTCGGAAAATTTCTCGCTTTCCAAATGGTTCTCCCATAATCGTCAACTCCTCTCAAAAATAATTGCGGATTTAATTCCACAAGCATGGCGGTCACCTGTGGAAAACAAGTGACCGCCATAATCTGAAATTAAATTGTATATCCTATTCGACACTACTTCCCGGATATAGGGCAGACCATTGACCCGGCTGCTGGAGCAGCGCCCGCGTCCTGTACCACATTGTTGGCAGTACCGCCGATTCCTTGAGGGTATCGCAACGGTGCGTATCATAATGATCGACCCTTTCATCGCATAGGCGGTGTTCCACGCCGCCCCTCTGAGCGCCTGTGAGCGCGTTTATAGCGACAGGAATATCCTATCATAGCTAAACCGCTGCACACGCCTTAGAGTCTGCTTGCCGTCGCTCCGTGGGTTGCGGCAAGATCGAATTTATGTAGCCAATGGTCTGGTTATTCTGCTTTCAAGGTTCTCTCAAGGGGAGAGGGCCTTTCAACACCCTCTATAACTTATATACTCTGCAAAAATAAAAACCTTGAGGGAAAAATTAAAATTATTTTTCGCGCTGCTCACATACGAAATTTGGAAACCGCAATCAGAAATTCAATGACCTGTGTTTGAAACAGATCTTCGTCAAAGCGGCCATTTACAAAGCTGTAACTGCGCAGCAATGTGTAGTAGCGCTCATACAGCTTTTGGATAGCGGTGTGGTTGGCTTTTTTGGCCTGTGCCAGCAGTTCTCTATATGCTCCCATCAGTGTTCCCCCATTGCATTGCGGATTTTATTGATTGCATTGTGTTTGTGCGTACTCACGGTGTCAGGCTTGATTTTCAGCTTCGTCGCCGTATCGGCAATCGAAAGCCGGTCAATGTACAAGCAAATCATAACCTCACATTCTTTCGGGGAGAGCTTGTGCAAATAGGGCTTGATAGCCTCCCACATCAGATTGGCTTCTACTGCAGATTCCAAGGATTCCTCCCGGATGGAATCTACGTGTTCAATGGTTTCGGCAGCATATTCATAGGAACATTCCACCTTTTGAATCTTCTTCAGATGGCGGATATAGGTCAACCTGCGGTTCTTCAGCACCGTGGCCAAATACGCGGTAAACTGCGCGGCCAGTGCGGCATCCTCACCATAAATCCAATATTTATTGGCATCCTTTTTTCTGGACATATTTACCTCCAAAATTTTGAGTTTCATTGAATAGAAGCTCAAAAAGGAGGTGCACGAGCGCAATAAAAATATCGTTTCAACGTGCATATTCAAAAAGACAAGCACAAAAAAGGCCCGACAGCCAATTTGGCTGTCGGGCCTGAAACGTAATGTAACTATACTTACATCGTATTTCGGTGCGTAAGGGTGGCCCAGTGCAAGGGGCTATGTTTTCTACACTATTGTTGTAAAATGTACAGCTTGCGCTGTGCTTTTTCACCAAGGCATCCAGAATCCCGGTGTTCAACTTATTGACCTCGACGTAGAGTAAAAAACGCCCGCGCTTTTCAGGCGCGGGCGTTATAAAAAGGAGAAAACGCGATTTTGCATTACGCAAAACGCAGAAAAAAGAGCATCAAATATCTATCAACAATATTTCTCAATGATTTTCTGCATAACATCCCAGCTTTTCTCCATGTCGGCGGTCAGTTTGAACTGGGTTCGGGCGCGGTTGAGGTTTTGAGTCTCGTAGTTGATGTGAAAGTAGTGGTCGCCCTCCAGATAATCGGCGAGGAAGCGCATACCACATTCCATCGTCATCAGTTTGGCACCCCACGGCAGGGTCTGCTTTTCCAGCGGGGTGAACGCTTCACCTGCTGCCTGCAAGAAGCCCTTGGTGTAAATTTCAAACAGTTCCATGCTGAAATTCACTTTCGAGAGGTCGGATTCATCCTCGGCGCAGTGGTTAGCGCCAAAACGGATTGAATCGCCAAAATCGTTCGCGGCCAGCCCCGGCATGACAGTGTCGAGGTCGATAACACACAGCCCCTCCCCAGTCGTTTTGTCGAACAGGATATTGTTCAGCTTGGTGTCGTTGTGGGTGACGCGCAACGGCAGTTTGCCCGCTGTCAGCAGGTCCACCATAACATGATAATCCTCTTCACGGGCGCGGACAAACTCAATTTCGCGCTGTACCTGTGCGGCGCGTCCCATGCGGTCCTCAGCCACAGCACGCTGGAAGTCCGCGAAGCGTTTTGGTGTATCATGGAAGTGAGGAATCGTCTCATGCAGGGTGTTTGCCGGGTAGTCGGCAAGCTGGTGTTGGAAATTGCCAAAAGCAACGGCGCTTTGGTAAAAATCTTCGGAGGACTGCACCTGCTGCAAGCAGACGGTGTTCTCCACGAAGTCATAGACACGCCAACAACCGCCGTCGGCGGCCTTATAATAGGGCTTTCCAGCTTTGGTCAGCGCAACATGGAGCGTGGCACGTTCCGGGTCAGCCCCGCGCTGTTTGGCCTTTTCGCGCAGAAAATCCGTTACACCGCAAATATTTTCCATCAGACCGTCCGGGTCTTTGAATGTATCAGTATTGATTTTTTGCAGAATATAGCGTTTTTGCGTTGCTTGTTCGGTGAGAGCATACGTCTGGTTGATATGCCCTTCGCCATAGGCGATTGGCTCGGACACCGGGCCGTTCCACGCCCACGCGGCTAAAATCTTGTTCATTTCATATACATCCTCTCGGTTTTGTATCAGGCCGTGATGCTGTACAACACAACGCCTGCCACGGCGGCACCCGCCATAACCTTGATTGGGCTGGGCTTCCACTTGCGCAGGACGAAAAAGCCTGCAAGGAAAATTACCAGCGCCATCAAGTCAAAGCTGCTCAAATCTGCTGGAAGAGTACGTTGGCCGTATAGTGCCAGAATCATCAACGAGATACCGGCAGAGGCAATCATAGCGATTACAGCGGGGCGCAGCCCTGCCAAAACCCCCTGCACAATGCTCAAGCCACGGAAGCGGTAGTACACATAAGCCAAAGTCATCACAATGACACAGGATGGGAAGATACAGCCGATAGTGGCAATCAGCGCTCCCGGCAGCCCAGCCACCTGAATTCCCACAAAGGTTGCCGCGTTAAGAGCGATAGGGCCGGGAGTCATTTCAGCAATGGCCATAATGTCGGCAAACCCCGTCATTGTCAACCAAGGGTGAATATCCACGACTTGGTCTTGAATTAAAGGCATGGCTGCATACCCGCCGCCGATGCTGAACAGGCCGACTTGAAAGAAACTCCAGAACAGTTCCAGATAGATCATTCCTCGACCTCCTTCTTTTGCAGATACAGCGTATCCAACGCACCAATCACACCGCAGACCAGAATAATCAGGATAATGTTCACGGAGAAAAAGCGAGTCGCCACGAAAGCCGCCAGCATCACAGCGATGGGCAGCAGGCGCTTCTTTTTCAGAATGGGCCATGCCATATTGATGACTACATCAAAGATGACTGCCGCCACACCGGCCAGCATACCGGCCATAGCCATGCTCACATACTTGTTGGAGCGAAATGCTTGGTAGAAAGCAGAAATGATGGAAATGATAATCAGCGGCGGCAGTGCTGAACCAACTACGGTAATCAATGCACCGGGGATTCCTGCCACATGGTAACCCACCAGAATAGAGGCATTGATGGCGATAGAGCCGGGGCTGGACTGGGCTATGGCCGTCAGGTCCAACATTTCTTCCTCCTCAATCCAGTGCAGTTCTTTCACAAAGCGCTCCCGCATGAGAGGGATAATGACAAACCCGCCGCCGAATGTACACGCGCTGAGTTTAAAGGTAGAAAGGAACAACTGCCAATATTTATTTTTCTTGTCCAATAGAATCTGTCTCCTTTTCAGCGGTACATCTGCACCGCACGGGCCATTTCACGCATTCGGGGTTCAGCGTAGGCAAAAAACTTTTGCAGTGCCTTGCAATAGTAACTGCGTTGGGCTTTGTCTGCTGTATTACGGTCACGCTTGCAGCCGCCGTGACATAGGTTTACCCATCTGCATTGCTGACATTCTGCGGGGACATTCCGGCCATCCTTTATAAAGATGCGCATTTTCTCCCCCAAAAGCAACGATTGTAAAGAGTCATTTTGAATCGTTCCGAGTTTGTACTCGTCCAAACAGTAAAAATCGCACGGGTAAACAGCGCCACTGCCCTCCACAACCATGTAAGAACCGCACGCGCCGGTGGTGGAGCAAGTTCCCGTCGGTGCGCCCATGAGCAGCTGTATATAATCTTCAAACAGGCGAACACTGACATAGACACCTGTTTTCCAGTCACGATACCATGCGTCAAACAGGGCGCACAAAAATTGCGCGTACAGTTCCGGCGAAAGAGAGTAATTTTCGATTCCTCGCTGCGCGCCCAAGGGGTCTAAGCAAGGGATGAATTGGAGATAGCGCACACCCGTTGCTTTCATAGACTTATACACACGTTCCGCCTTTTTAGCCAGACGCTTGGTGACAACACATAAAAGGTTGCACTCGATATGATACTGCTCCAGCAGTTTGATCATCTGCATGACCCTTGTCCATGTTCCGTCGCCGGAAACATCTGGGCGCAAAGCATCATGTACATCTGGAGTACCGTCTAAGCTGATACCAACAAGGAAGTTTTCTTCGCGGAAAAATTTCGCCCATTCTTCGGCAACAGCAAGGCCGTTTGTCTGGATGGCATACTGCACCGTTACACACTTTTGGTTGTACTTTCGCACTGTCTGCGTAAAGAACAGAAAGAAATCCAGCCCTGCTAAGGTTGGTTCTCCGCCCTGAAAAGCAAACGAAACAAAGCCGCCTTGGTCAAGTTCCTCAAAACAGCGTCGTATCAATGTCTCGGCTGTCTGCAAGGTCATCATGCAATCTTCGGAAGTGCTACGGTTTTGCTGCTCATCCCGATAAAAGCAATAGTGGCAGCGCATATTGCAAAATCCGGCTGCGGGTTTTATCAGAAATTGAAGCTGCTTCATAACACCTCGGTGTTCTGCAATACGGTCAGGGGCGTTTTGCCCACAAACAAGGTATGACCGTCTGTGTACTGTTCTTCACGGTTCTTTAAGGCGTTAATCAGCAGGGCACGCAGTTCAGCTACACGCTCCGGGTTTTCGTCCAGTGCATTTTTTGTTTCGTGCGGGTCATCGCGCAGGTTGAAGTACAGTTCCCGTCCAGTCTGGGAGTACCAGATGTATTTATCCTCTTTTGTCAGGATAAAGTGCATGGAATCTTCACCCAGCGTGTGTTCCCCATGCAGGTATTCGCGGTCTAGCGGGTGCAACAGGCTGGTGCCGTCCACCGTTTCGGGAATCGGGGCTCCTGCCAGTTCCAACAGCGTGGGCATAACATCCCGCAGTTCAGCCAAGTCCGTGCGAACCGTGCCGCGCTTTCCGATGTAACGCTCCGGCCCGGAGATAAACAGTGGTACATGGATACTGCCTTGGAATGGTTTTGCTTTCTGGAACATCAAATGGTCGCCCAGCATTTCACCGTGATCGGAGACAAACAAAATCACGGTGTTATCCATAATCTGTTCTTCCACCAGCGCGGAAATCAAGCGTCCGATTTGATGATCCATATGGGTGATGGCAGCATAATAGCCCGCCCGCAGCTGCTGAATATAGCTTTCATCCGAGGGTGCAGTCTGGGCATGGTAACTGTGACCGTCGCGCTCCCAGCGGACGCAGTCGTTCCAGTCGCCGCGCCAAGGTTCGGCTAGCGGCTTATCTTTGTACAAATTCAAATAATATTCCGGGGCGTCCAGCGGCGGATGCGGCCGCACGAAGCTGGCCATCAAGAAAAAAGGTTTAGAACGGTCACGGCGGCGCAGAAAATCCCGGCACTCGCTGGCGACCCAGTTGGTGGGATGGTACTTTTCTTCGTAAATCCACGGACGAACCACCCAACTGTTGCAGTCCAAGCCAGTATCTACGGGGTCTGCATCCACACCAAGCTGCTGCTTGAGCCACCAATAATAATCATCAGCCACACGCTGATCTTCATAACTGGGCGTAGTGGGGCGGCGGTAGGCATGAAGATAGCCGTCATGCAGCCGTACATCGTTGAATCCTAAATTATTGCGCAGCGGGTGAACGTGCATTTTACCGACGCACTGCGTATAGTAGCCCGCCTTACTCAACTCCCCAGCCAGCGTGTGGGAGTAGTCCCACGGCACTAAATCCTCATACCCGACGCGACCAGTGTGTTCCTGTGACATACCTGTGTAAAGAGAGGCACGTGCGGGAACACAGGTCGGACAGGCAGAATAGGCGTTTTCATAGCGCACGCCCTCTGCGGCCAGTGCATCGAGAAACGGTGTTTTTACATCCGGGTGTCCGGCAATACCAAGGCAATCGCCGCGCATCTGGTCTGCCATAAGCAGGATAATATTAGGATGTTTATCCATAACAAACCTCATATCAATGTTTTTGCAGCCAAAGGCGTGCCGCACAGTACGGCACGCCTCTTTCGCCTACATCCTCACTGATAGACTTCCAGCAGCCGCAGAGTTGGCTCCGTGCGTGAAGCTGTAATCTTTATGGTAAGCGTCTGCACATCCACAGGGGTAAGACGGCAGATACGCTTATGTCCAACTACCGTAAATTCGGCAACCTTGCTTCCGTCTGCCCAAATCTCGCCGCTTTCTATGCGCTGCCCTGTCGGCAGATGCTCCCCCAGAACAACACAGGAAACCTTCTGCGGCTTCGGGAATTTCAAAGTGATCGTATCGGATTCTTGTCCGTAGGCAGCCTGCCAATAGGTATTTGCCATACCGTCCACAGCCTGTGTGATGGGATGCTGCGCAATCGCGGAATCTGCCGTAATTGCCGCCTTTTCTGTTACGCTGTCGGCAAAAATCTGGCGGATTTTAGCACCCAGCTCCGCAAGGCTGGCGCAGTCCGGTGCGGCAATATGGCCATGCGTATCGGGTGGAATGTTCAGCAGCAGGCTGGCATTCGCACCGACGGCATCCAGATAGATGTCCAGCAATTCGCCTGCCGTGCGCACGTCAGTGTCCTCCTCCGGGTGGTAAAACCAACCTGTTCGGATGGAGGTATCCACCTCGGATGGATACCAGACAAGTTCTCTTGCATTGCGGATAACTGCTCTGCTGCCGATGTCCTCGTCCTGAGAGTCAATTTTGCGGGAGAATTCTCCGTCATCTGCCTGCTGCGATTTCGATGCCGTGCGTTCTGCATCCCGCAGCTCTGCGGGAACCACGCTCCACTCTGCTTTCCGGCAATGCCCGGCCTCGTTGCCGCACCAGCGCACATCGGGACCGCAGACATTCAAAACCGCATTCGGCTGCAATTTGCGCAGTATTGCATAGTAGCGTTCCCAATCGTAAATTTGCTTTTTGCCGTTTTTGCCCTCACCACAGGCACCGTCAAACCAGAAGCAGAAAATATCTCCGTAGTTTGTTGCAAGCTCAGTCAGCTGGGAAACGAAATAATCATCATACGGTTTCCCCTGCCCATAGCGTGCATCGTGACGATCCCACGGGGAGAGATAGACACCAAACTTGATACCGCCGCGCCGGCAGGCATCCGATACCTCGCGCACAACATCGCCCTGTCCGTTCTTCCATGGGCTGTTCTTGACGCTGTGCTCGGTGTAGGCGCTCGGCCACAGGCAGAAGCCGTCATGGTGCTTGCAGGTCAGAATCAGCGCCTTCATGCCGGCACTTTTGACTGCGGCGACCCATTGGTCGGCATCCAGCGCATCGGGGTTGAACAGCGCCGGGTCTTCGGTGCCGTCGCCCCACTCGCGGTTCGTGAAGGTATTCATGCCGAAATGGGTAAAGGCGTAAAATTCAAGCTGCTGCCATGCCAGCTGGCGCGGGCTGGGCGTGATAGAGGCCGCATAGCGGATCTGTTCTTCGGGTGTTCTCATTCTATTACCCCTCAATGCTGTACCACTTGATCTCATTGGTATCCAGATGCAGATCGAAGCAGCTGCCGTCGCCGGTGTAAACGGTCGTGTCCTGCGGTTCGTAGGTGTTGTTGACCACGCAGTACTTGCCGTTCTTAACGTAGGCATGGACTTCCACATTGTAGTTCGTGCTGAACCATTTGTGCAGGTCGGTTTCATCGTGGGCAGCCCACAGGATGGCGCGGTACAGCACGCGGTTGTTCACAAAGCTGTACGGCAGACCGCTGATATACACACCGCGCCCCTTGCCGTACTCATGCGCAGCCATCTGGACTTCCTTGTCACGCTGAATGAGAATTTCTGTGCCTTCCCATGCAAAGATGCTCTTCTTGCCCTCGCCAAAGTCCACATCATGGTCGGGGCAGTCGGCCAGAATAAAGTGGTCGCGGTGCTCGTCCCAGTTGTACTTGTCGTAGTTTAGGGTGAAGCCCGTTTCCTTCTCCACGCCAAGCGGCGCGGACAGTTGCAAATAGCGCCCCTGATACTGGTGGCCGCCCGGTTCGCCGACGCCGATCAAGCCGCCGCCACGATGGACAAAGCCCTTGACAGCAGAGGAAATTTCCGGGTCCTCCCAGACCTTGCCGCCGGTGTGGGCAGTGTCGCCGTCGCCGACGTTGATAAGGACGTCAATGCCGTCCAGCACCTTCGGGTCGGCCTTGATGTCGTCAAAACTGATAAACTTCACATCGAACGGTGCGCCGGACAACGCTTCGATCACGCCCGCATAGCTGTAATTCTGCTTCT
>OLSC01000322.1_pt1 | contig 61230 bp, 88 predicted proteins | sample 1672881 | NCBI WGS metagenome assembly OLSC01 (sample SAMEA3136733, study PRJEB25190) | human gut metagenome | biome: human gut; feature: human-associated habitat; material: faeces | place: Austria | collected 2013 | reverse complement strand
TTATTGATGAAGAAGCTGCGGAAGTTGTCAGAGAAGTTTTTACACTGTTTTCACAGGGATATGGAAAGACCGCCATTGCCCGTATGCTGAATGACAGAGGAATACCAAATCCTACGGAATACAAACGACTTCATGGTTTGCGTTACAAGCAGCCTAAAACGAAAAACAGTACCCTATGGAAATATTTTGCCATATCAGATATGTTGGTGAATGAAATCTATATCGGGAATATGGTTCAAGGGAAATATGGCAGCGTTTCTTATAAGACAAAGCAAAATAAACCCAGACCAAAAGACGAGTGGTACAGAGTTGAGGGTACACATGAGCCGATTATTGACCGTGAGTTATGGGATAGGGTTCAAGCATTGGTAGCTCAAAAGGCAAAACCTTTCACAGTTGGCACAATCGGCTTATTTGCCAGAAAAGCTCGCTGTATGAATTGTGGTTATACAATGCGTTCATCAAAGAATCGTGGTAAGCATTATTTACAATGTTCTAACCGCCATGTAGCAAAGGACGCTTGTATAGGTTCTTTCATTTCAGTAGACAAATTGGAAAAAGCTGTGATTGATGAACTTAATAAGTTATCCGCAGAATATCTGGATAAAGATGAGCTTGAACAAAATGTGCAATTCAATAATGACTTGCGAGGTCAAAAAGAAGCTTTGGAAACGGAGATTGCTGCTTATCAAAAAAAGATTGCGGAATACACAAAAGGAATCCGTGAACTATATTTAGATAAGGTAAAGGGTATTCTTTCCGAACTTGATTACTTGGATTTATCTAAAGATTTCTCAACACAAAAAGAAAGGCTCGAAAAACTGGTAATTGATACGCAGAAACAGCTTGATGTTATTGAAAGAAAAATGCTGATTGGCGATAACAGACGACAGTTAATCGAGCAATATACAAATCTTGAACACTTAGACAGGGAAACGGTTGAAAAGCTGATTGATTATGTATTGGTTGGCAAAAAAGACCCTGTAACTAAGGAAGTACCTATTGAAATACATTGGAATTTCTAGGGTTCTCATATCTGGCAGCTAGTATGCCAGATTATCGGGAACTTTCTTTTAAAACCTCAATGTTGTCTTTATACAATCGCACCCTCAGCAGCCATGTCTTCTGTTAAATCAGAAATAGGATCTCCCACAGATTGGAAAGTATCGGCACTAAAAGGAATACCCGCACTATTTGTTGGATAGACACCTAATGTATGATCAGTAAAATAGGCATCTAATCCACCTTCTTTAATTTCTTGAGGTGTTAGACCATTGGTAAGTTGATAGAAAAGGGTACTAATAATTTCAACATGAGCAAGTTCGTTAGCTCGTAAATGATAGAAATAAAAAGATATAGAAAAAAACTCTATATCTTTAAATAAATATTCAACTTAAAATTATACATTCCTTTACCGTTTCTTTTTCCTCGTTCACTTTTTAAATAATCACATCTTTTAACAATTTGTTTTAGCAGCTTATTTTTTTCTTCTACTGAACTGTTCCAGTACAGCTTAATAGCATTTTCTAGAATTGGAACAGCATTTATATAATTTTGTAATTTAAAATCAGTATCTTCTTTTTTTAGTGCCTCTATTTTATCTATGAGCGCCTTTTTTTGATTATCTAATAAGGTCTTACGCTCTTTAAATAATTCAACGCTATACGCTCCAACTTCAAGCATTTCACACGCTTTATTGATTTGACTATCTATTTTATTTATTTCTTTTTCAGTTTTAATAATTAAAGAATCATTATTAGTTTTGGTTTTATCATTATGATAATTATCAATGAACTGGCGATATTCTTTTAAAGTATCTTCCAAACTTTCTAAAACTCTTTTTTCAACAACTTCAAGAACACTAGAAACATTATTACAATGTGTATTAGTACATATCAATCCATCACGATATCCATTATTATATGATCTTCTTATCATCGCTTTTCCACATTTACCACAATAAACAATTCCAGCAAGAGGATTTTGTAACTTCTTATCTTTCTTGACTGGTCTAGCTCTGTTTTTAATATTTTCTACAATCGCATCATATTCTACCTGAGTAATGATTGCAGGGTGCTTACCTGGATAATATTCCGCTTCTTCATTTCTTGGCCTACTTTTGATGATTTCATCATTTTTGTAAAGCTTAACTGATTTTCTAGTATTCCATTTAATAAGCCCTAAATTTGTCTTGTTTAAGAGAATGTCCCTAACAGCAGTAGTTGTCCACAATTTACTTTTGCGCGGCTTAAAGCCTAATCTATTTAGTTCATTAGCTATGCTAGTACATCCCAATCCATTTAAAGCTAATTCTTTCATTTTGTTAAAGCAATCAATTTCATCTTCGTTAATCTTCAATGTATGACATTTTCCAATCTTCGTTTTTTTATAGCCATAAGGCGCTATACTTCCAACATAATTTCCCTCTTGAACCGAAATATTTCTACCTCTTTGCATTCTCTTATTAATCATCTTATATTCTCTTCGGCCCATAAACAAGTCAAATTCAAAATAATCTTGATCTATTTCATCACCTGGATTTATTGTCTTTCCTGGAGTGATGATTTTTGTATTATTTAAAGAGAATGCTCTTATGATTGTTCCCTGATCGAGTGTATCGCCTCTAGCAAGTCTTTGACTATCGACAACTAAAACCCCTTCGAAAGCATTTTCCATAACAAGTTTTAACATTTTTTGTGCCTGAGGTCTGTTCTTTAGATTCTCACCACTTACAACTTCTTTAAATTGAACGATTTCATCTTTTTTTATATTAAGTTTATTCGCTAAATCAAAAAGTATCTTTTCATGCTTCCTCAAAGTATCTTCTATACTTTCATGTGGATCATCAGCACGTGATTTTCTCAAATACATAGCATACACAATAAACACATCCTTTCTGTTTTACAATTTCGTAGGGGTGATAAATATGACTAAAGAAGAAATGATTGAATGTATCATTAGATACTTACATAGAATCAACGATATACAATTTATTGAACGTATTTATAAATTGACTCAAAGATTCTATATCAACAAATAATTCAAATGGGCATTTTACTGCCCATTTTTTAAAAATACATTTTGCAAATAATTTAAAAGCACATCTCTTTCTTCTTCATCAAGTTTAACAAACTCTTCAATTAATGATACTTCTACTGGTCTCAATTTATAATCGTCAGCAAGCAATTCTATTGTTGTTCTATCAGTATCAATAAAGATCTCACCTTTACCATCCACCAACCAATCATAATTAACATTAAATTCTTTGCAAATTAATTTTATATTTTGTTCAGTAATTGTTGATGTGTTACTTTCCATTTTTGAAACTGCAGCTTTTCCTAAGCCTAGCGTATTTCCTAATTCACTTTGAGTTAGTCTCAACACATTTTTTCTTAAATGTTTAAGTCTTTCATTAATTGTGTTTAATTGTTCACTCATATTAATTTGCTCCTTTCACACCCATATAATAATACAAAAAGTCAAATAAAGCAACTTTTTACCGTAGAATAGTTGACAAAGTAAAATTAAGAAACTATTATATAGATGTAAAGTCAAATAAAGAAACAAAAACGAAAGGAGCGATTCACATGGATATTATCAAACCAAATAGTAAACAAGAATCAATCGCTAGTTTATTAGCTTTAACTCAAAAGCTAGAAGAAAAAGAAGTGATGCGAGTAACTGACATCACTCGCGGTATGGTTCTTGCTAAATTAGCAAAACAATCAGATAACAAAGAAAAAGAAGTAAAAAATTTTAAATAAATACATATTCTTTGTTGAAAAGGGGGTTTTCTATGAAAGAAATCATATTGAATGAAAACGTCACTGTTTATCGTCCAGAAGTTGCCGATAAGCAAGCTTTAAAAAACGTATATGACATTTTAAATAAAATCAATCAAAGAGTTCACAAGGATGAATACTTCTACACTCCAGAGCAAATAGAAGAATTAAAAAAGGATCCTAGAAATGTTTGGTTGTAAAAAAGATTCCTGGGCTTGTAAGAGCCTATATCGTTAACAATACTCATTTGTACTGATTTACTAATTAAAGCCATGAAAAAAAAGATGTAGGCTCTTATGAGCTCAGGAAATAAAAAAGTAAAGGGGAAATCAAATTATGGAAAACAAAAATAACACATTAGCAACGCAAAGAGCATTATTAAAAGAACATTTTGATATAGAGTTGAAATGTTTCAAAGGATTGGCAAAAGGGTATATCATCGCAAAAAATGCATTTTTAGAATCTTCAGCAGAAGAAATATCAAAAAAGATGGATGATTATGATTATTCATCAAAAAAAGCGTTAATTCAAGCCGCACATGTTGAAGAAATCGCTGACACAGCGATGATATTAAAAATAATCACACCAGATGAAAACACAAAAATAAAATGCATGCTAAATGATATTTTTAATGGTGTGTATCAAGAAAGCAGTGATAAGCGTGATTGAAAAGTTAAGTGCTAGAGGTTTAGCAACGATATGTGCTGGAATCATCTTTGTTGGTAAAGTGATAGTTATTTTAATAAATGTAATTTTATAGAAAGGAGAAGTTCGATGATTGATTATTTTAAAAAAAGAAAGCGTGAAAGAGAAATACTTCATGAATGTTTAGAAACTTTAGTTCAGGAATATGAATATATAGAGTCAGACGAGTTAACTGACTCTATATGTAAAATTTACGAATGTCTAAATAGAGGTAGATCTTCTAGCAAGTTTTTTTGCTTTGTATTGCTCACGAGCATGATTTTTAATTTTTTCGTAGGCATCACAGTACTTATCGTAAATTTCTTCGGGTGTTAAACCTGTTAAGTCTTGATTTTGAACATAAAGCATCGCTAGTGCTTCACGCTCATCACAAGGAAAAGTACGTAAATTTGTATCAGACATTATTTTCACCTCACTTTTAAATAAATTTCAGTATCTGCAAATACTGATAATTAAATTATAAAAGTGAAGTAAAAGAAAGTCCAAAAGAAAGGAGAAAAACAAATGAAACTATCAAGAAGAGGAGCAATTACTATGATCACTGCAGGTATTGCTATCGTTCTAGGATTCGGAACCTTAGCAATCAATCTAGCTTCAACCAGTTCGAAGTTAGAAGAACAAACAGTTCAAATGTCACTTCTAAAAGAGGAATACAACTCTATCTATAACGAGTTGAACGCTGAAAAAGAAGAAAGAATGAAATATCAAAGATTGTATGATGAAGTTTCTGTAAGAAATGAACAATTAGAAGCTGAATTAGAAAATTGAAGAAACCTTGGCCAGTTCACTATTACATACTACTGGCCAGGAGAGGATAGGTATGGAGCTTTGACCTCCACAGGTATCCAAGCAACCGAGGGAATGACTGTAGCGGTTGATCCTGCAATCATCCCCTATGGTTCAAAAATAAAGATAGATGGAAAGGTGTATATAGCACAAGACTGCGGAGGTGCGATAAAAGGCAATAAAATTGATGTCTTTGTTGAATCACCAAAGATGCAAAAGTATACAACTGAAATCTATATAGAAAGGTAAAGGGAGAAAAATATGGATTCAAAAGATTTAAAGAAAGAGCTAGAAAAATTGCTAGAAGAATGTGGCTTAAATGGAGAGGTAATTGATTTATCAAATGATAATGATAAAAGCGAAAAAAACATAAAGTTAACCATAGCTCAATTTGGAGTAGCTTTTTGCAAAACAAGTGAAGAAGAAGGTATTAAATTAGAGTGTGGCTCATGTGTACCTTCTGAATTCTTTATTGAGATTCTAGGAATCGAAGAAGCTGAATTTAAGAAAATATATGAACCAGTTATGAATGCAATGAGATATTGCACAAGCAGGTTAGCTAAAACTATCAATGAAAAAAATTCAAATTAAAAAGAGAGATATTTATTGTCTCTAACCAGTCATAGAAAAATTCTCACATTTTAATATGTCTAAAAAAATGAAATCCCATCGTCTATGACTGGTTAGAGCTAATAAAGCTCTAGCAAGCTGCTAAGTGCATTTTAAAAAACCTCCTGAATTTATAAACATCAAAAGAAAAAAAACGTAAAAAGAAAAGTTAAGTGACTTCTCATAGGTATGAATCATAACTTAGCAGCTTGTTTTTTTTAAAAAATAAGAAAGGAGAAAAAATATGGACGATGAAGCAAAGATTATTACAAGTATTATTCAGTTGCAAACCAAGAAGAAAAGGAATGTTTTGGATGATATCCTAACTATTTATGAAAACTATGTAGTTAGAAAAGTATCAAATGAGGGTTTTAGCAATAAAGTTGATGAAGTATTAAAAATTTATTCAATTCCTGAAGCTGTAGCATTAGGTTGCATATGCAGTTTAATTGAAGAACAGAAGAATAAGAAAAAACTATTGAAGGATATCAATATGTTTTTAATAAAAGATAACATGTATCAAGTGATTAATCGTAGAATAGACAAGCTTTTTCTTTAATTTTAAATAAAAGAAAAAGCTATCAATTAAAATTAATCGATAGCATCTCCAAATGAACTTGTAAAAATATTCTCTTGAACATTTTTAGTATATCATAACATGTCAAAACTGTACAGTTTTAAAGTGGAGAATATGCTTATTTGAAGATGCAATAAATCTCTTGTAATGGATACTAACAAGTCGACGAAACTAGATTACGATTACGAAAATCTATTTGATACATCCATCAGCAATCTAGAAGAGAAAGAAATAAGTGATCTATTGAAATTCAATAAAATAGATCATCATTACGTATCAAAGACAATTCAAAGTGGAAATCAGTTTGAAGTAGAACTTTATCCAGTATTTTCAAAAAAAGAAATGAATAAATACAGGATAAAGAAAAAACCATCAAAAGCTTATAAGAAAAATCTAAATGAAAAAAACGCTAGAAAGTATTTTATAAGATTAATCAATAACAATTTCGATGAAAATGATTACGTGATGCATCTAACTTATTCAAATGAAAATCTTCCAGATTCAATTGAAGAAGCTGAAAAGAATGTCAGCAACTTCATTAGAAAAATCAACTACAGAAGAAAAAAGCTAGGCTTAGAAAACTCAAAGTACGTCTATGTAACTGAATTTGATAAAGACAAAAAAATAAGAGTACATCATCATATGATCGTCGAAGGTACAATAGATAGATTGCTCTTAAAAAAACTGTGGACATTAGGAACAAGAACAAAAATAGAAGAACTTGAACCTGATGAATATGGCCTTACTGGACTTGCTAATTATCTCGCTAAAGACCCGAAAGGGAAAAAGCGATGGAAATCATCCAAAAACTTAAAAAAGCCATTGGAAAGAAAAGCTTTTACTAGATTTTCAAAAAGAAAAATAAGCAGGATGATAGAAGATCCTACGCTTATTTCAAAATTCATGCTAGAAAGTTTTAAATCTAAAGATTTTCTAGATTATGAAATCAGATATAACAAAGTCAATCGGCTTTTCTATATCTATGTAAGGATGAAAATTAAAGACAAGATGAATTTCAGTGGTCAAAAAAGGAGGTTGAACGATTGAAAGATAAATTTACTCTAACTAAAAGCATGTTAGAAAAGTACATTGAAGATTTCATTGATGATGAAATTCTAGATGAAAAAGCTACAAAGACCTACACAAAGTATGCTCTTGTTGCTAGAAATTTCAAAGATGCCATGTTAGAAACAAAAAATGAAGAAATTTCAAAAAAATCTTTGATTGATTACAAATCAAAGATGATAGAAAAGTATTCAACCAAGACTGTAAATAACTACATAATAATCATTAATAAGTTCATTAAATACATAGAGCTGAATGAAAATGATGATTATTCAAAGAAAAAGTTAAAAAAACACGTTTCAGATTATTGCCTCAAAACAATAAAAGAGCAAGAAAGAACTTCAATAGAAGATGTTCTTGAACCTGCAGATTTTAAAAGAATGCTTAGAATGTCTAAGAAAAAAGGAATGATACAGGACCATATGATCATGAAGGTGTTAGCTTATACTGGTATAAGGGTTGGAGAACTTCAATATTTCACGCTTGAAAATATTGAACAAGCCAAGCAATACATCACTATTTACAATAAAGGGAAAGAACGAGATGTTCCTTTAAGAAGTGATTTAAGAAGAGAACTGTTAAAGTATGCAAAAAGTCAAAAAATCGAATCAGGGACATTGTTTCCTGGAAAAAAAGACCCTCAAAAAATGCTAACCGAAAAAACAATAAGAGAACATATTAAAAAGATATGCGGGATGTGTAGAGGAATTGACCTGGATAAAGCGCATCCTCATGCATTTAGACACATGTTCGCTATTCAATGGATCAATGAAAACGGGAACAGCTCTTTATCAGAATTAGCAAAAATAATGGGGCATAGTGATGTTAAAACAACAGCTATCTACACAAACACTTCTCAAAAAGAGAAGAAAAGAAAAGTAGAAGCGATTAAATATTAAAAAGGAGAGACAACATGAAAATAACATTAGAACAGTTGCTATCTGCAGTATATATAGGTGAACCAATAGAAGTATATGACAAGAATAGAATGTTAATTATTGATACTGATTGTATCAATCTAAGATACGTGATAGATGATTTCTCGGATGTAGAAGTAATAAATGTGAGAGTAAAATCATCATTAAAAGTAATTCCAGATGATGAAAGTAAAACCAATGCTGTTTTTAAAGGTGTTTTGAAAATTACAATAGATGCATCTAAAAAAGAAATGGAGCGATGAATAATGGGCATTGTAATATTGCTGATTCTTCATTTACTTGTACAGATTGCTATTTTCAATGCACAAGAAAACAAGTTGTTAAAGCTAAAAGAAATGAATGACAATCTATGTTCATTAAAAACAGCCATTGATGAATTGAAAGAAACAATAAGATGGAAATCTTAAAAAAATACACAAAGTTTTTATTTTTCTAACACCCTCAAAAGCTATACGCAGTAAGGGTTTAGAGAAAATATAGTAAGGTGCGATAATGTGTAGTTATCGAACCTAAAAATATAGCTTGTAGAGGCATCAAAATGATAAAGAAATTACAACAAGTTGAACTGAAATGTAGTTCAATTGAAGAAATGAAATATCAATATAGTATAAATTACAGTGATAAATTTAATTTAATTGGCTACAGGTTGAAGAAAATAGAAGAAGGATATTATACGGCGGTTCTTACTCTTTCAGAAAGGAGAGGTAAAAAATGAATTATTTAGAGTTCATAAATAAAAAAAGTGAATTCAAAAAGATGAATGGAATTGAGATTGATATAAACGATCTCAATCCAGTTCTCTTTGATTATCAAAAAGCAATAGTAAAAAAAGCATTGAAAACGAAAAGATTTTGTTTATTCGAGGCTTGTGGAATGGGAAAAACATTGCAGCAATTGGAATGGGCGCATCAAGTGGCCACATTTACTAATAAGCCAGTACTTATCGTTGCTCCATTAGGTGTAACAGCGCAAACTGCTTATGAAGAAGCTCCACTTTTAGGATATGAAGTAAAAGTATTGAGAGATAGCTTTACAATCGATAAAGGACTCTATATTACAAACTATGAGCAATTAGAAAATATTGATACAAGTGTTCTTAGTGGAGTTGTTCTTGATGAATCAAGCATTTTGAAGAACTTTACAGGAAAAACAAGAGTAAGACTATCAAAAGCATTCGAAAATACGGAATATAAGCTATGCTGTACAGCAACTCCTGCGCCAAATGATCTAATGGAACTGCTAAATCATGCTGATTTTCTAGGAATCATGTCAACCGCTCAGGCATTAGCAAACTATTTTATAAATGATATGAAAACAGGTTCATATCGTTTAAAAGGACATGCTACAAAGGACTTTTATAGATGGTGTTGCACATGGTCAGTTAATATTGAGAGTCCAAAAGACTTAGGTTTTGAAGCAAAATACTACGTTTTGCCTGAGCTTATTGAAGCAAATGTAATTATCGATATTGATGTCATCGATGATAGCTTTGAGCATGGATTATTTAGAGAAGTGGGAACGTCAGCCACATCATTTCATAAAGAAAAAAATAGAACAGCAGATATAAGAGCTAAAAATTGCGCTGAAATAGCAAAAAGAGACAGTGAGCAGTATCTAATATGGTGCGATACAAATTTAGAAGCTGATTTGTTAAAAAAATACATTCCAGAAGCAGTTGAAGTAAGAGGTAGTGACAGTCCTCAAAGAAAAGAACAATGTGCGCTTGATTTCAAGCAAGGGAAAACAAGAGTTCTAATATCAAAACCAAAAATATTCGGTTATGGTATGAACTTTCAAAAATGTCACAATGTTATTTTTTGTGGATTGACATATTCATATGAAAATTATCATCAGGCATTAAGAAGAATTTATCGTTTTGGACAAAAGCATACAGTCTATTCTTATATCGTCCTAGGAACAACTGAAATGCATATTTTAGAGACAGTAAATAAGAAAAAAGAGCTGCAATATAATTTAAAAAATCAAATGGATTTGTCGGTTCAAGAAATCCAGTTATTAAATTTTGAAGAAAGAGAGGTAAAAAGCAATTTGATTCAAAATACAATTGAATTGCCAAGTTTTATATGAGTTATAAATTATACAATGATGATTGTGTCAATGTATGCAGTCAACTTCCTGATGACTGCATAGACCTAACGATTACATCAATCCCATTTGCTAATCTTTATACTTACAGTGATGATCCTAGAGATTTCTCAAACGTCAAAGATTTAGATGAATTCTTTTCTCAAATGGATTATTTAATTCCAGAGCTTTATAGAATTACAAGACCAGGAAGAATTATTGCACTTCATTTGATGCAAATTCCAACTTTTAAAGGAAGAGATGGAGCTATGGGCTTGATTGATTTTAGAGGTATGGTAATAAAAGCATTTCAAAAATATGGATGGATATTTCATGGAGAAATTACTGTATTTAAGGACCCACAAATTGAAGCAACAAGAACTAAATCAGCAAGCATTTTGTGGAATTCTTATAAAAAATTCGCTGAGATAACTAGAACTGGAATGCCAGATTATGTTGTTCTGATGCAAAAAGTTGAAAGAGAAGATGAATGGATTCATGTTACTCATGATAATATCGATGATGAATTTCATCAATGGACTCGTTTTGCATCACCTTGTTGGGGAATAGGCAAGGAATCACCTAAAGTGTCAAGAACAAATGTATTAAACACTAAAGTTGCAAGAGAAAAGAAAGATGAAAAGCATATGACACCACTTCAATTAGATTTGATAGAGCATTTAATTAAGTGGTACACAAATGAGGGTGAAACAGTATTTGATCCATTTGGTGGAGTTATGTCAGTGCCTTATTCAGCAGTTAAATTAAATAGAAATGGAATAGGTTGTGAAATCAAAGAAAGTTATTTTAAAACGGGATTGAATTTTATTAAAAATCTTGAACGTTCATTGAATCAGCCTACATTGTTTGAATTATGAAAGCTATATGGATAAATAATATTCTCTATGAACATCAAGATAAGGTGTTAAATCATTATAATCTAGAACCTGCAGATGAATATGTAAAAAAAGTTTTTCCAAATGCAGTATACATGGAAAGAAGAGAAGACTGGACACATGCTTTTATACCGCATCAAGGATTATTAGAAGCTAATAGTTTTACATACAAAATCGATGATAAATGGTATGATTCATGGATTACTAGTGAACATAGTAAGTTGGTTGAATTTTATGAAAAAGATAAAAAGAGACGCGGATATGAGCAGGTGAGTTTGTTTTGACAAATGAAGCTAAAAAGGAAACGGAAAAAGAGCCAACAAAAAGAGAAAAGCTAGAAGAATTCTTAATCAATTGGACAAAGGAAAAACAATTACCTTTAGTGTATGAAAATAAAAAACTCAAAAATGAAATAGAACGTCAAAAAGAATTGTTCAACCATCAAAAAATCGAACTTGATTATCAAGAAACTAGATATAAGCAATGTGACAATGAAAGATTGCGATATCGTGAGATGGCAGTGGAATATAGAGAAGATAACAAACGTTTAAGACAAGAACTATTTTTATTAAGAAAGGAGCTAAAAAATGACAAATAAGAAAAAGATCATGATGAAAGCATTGATTGTAGCAGTTATGTTTTTTGGATGTTTGCTTTTATTGACGGGTAGAGTTGCTAATATTCTAGCTATTCTATTGTGTCTAGGCTGCATTGAATTTCTTTTATTGAATCAACTCTATAATGAATTTTCTAGCACTAGCAAAGGTAAAAAGAAATGAATTATCTGATGTTAGACAAAGATGATATTACAGAAGTATGCGGTGTAATTTCAAAAGCAGAAGTTAAAAAAGAACTTGTTTTAACAGAACATCAATTTTGGTCGTTTGTTTATTTAGGAAAAATATTTAGAGAAAAATATATTCTTGTTGAGGAAGAATTTAAAAAAGAAAGACAAGAAATAGTAATAAAAGAAGTAAAAGATGATCGTGCTAGAACTTATTCAGTTGATACGCTGGGAAGATTTTATATAAAGTGGAAAAAAAGTGGAAAGAAAAGGGAAATATTTCCTTATATCAAAAAGAAAACAAATACCGACAAGAAGTATTTAGCTGTAAAAATAGATGGAAAAGAGTATATAGCAAAAAACTTAATAGCGGCAGTATTTATTAGATCATATAAAAAAAATGACATTGTTATTTGCAACGATGGAGATTTTAGAAATATTAGGCTAGATAATTTAAATATTGTACAAAAAAAAGAATATTGCAAAGGAAGAACTACATCCAAAAATGCAAAAGTAGGTCTTTTTGAAAATAATGAACTTGTACAGAGTTATCCATCCACTAGAAAAGCAGGAAGTGCACTATTTTTATCCCGTCAAACAATATGTGATTACTGCAATAATAAAGTAAAAAAACCGATTTATGATTTAAGATGGATATGTTAAATTTATGCGATGAATTGAGAAAAAAACTGTATTTGTGGAGTCAAGAAAAATTCTGGCCAATATTAGAAGAAAACAAACAACTCAAAGAAGAAAATAAACAATTAAAAGAAGATGTAAAGAGATATAGAAATCAAGCATCCAGGTTAAGAAATAAAAATAACAGATTGAGTGAGCTTTTGAAAGGAAACAGTGGATTAACAAATGAGGAAGAAAAGCCGATATATGCAGTTTATGATCTAAGAAAAAATGAAAAATTAGTTGCTATTGGAACAATTCAGGAATGTTCAGAACTATTAGGAATATCAGTAGGCCACTTGAGATTATGTGCATGTCCAAGTGGTCAAAAAAGAAACTTTAAATATAAAGTTGTTAAATTAGGTAAAATTTAATGAAAGGGTGATTTTATGCAACAAAGCTTGTTTAATGAAATGCAATATCGTGATATGTCTGTGTTGAATCAAGATGATATACGAAACGGAAATTTCAAAGAAGTAGCGGCTAATTTGAAAAAATTCTATCCTGATCTAAAAATATTGTGTGGTAAAGAACCAGGTTTTCAAATCTATTTAATTGCTGTAGTTGAAAAAAACAGCGAAAACTGTATTCAATTTGAAGAAAGCTATTTAGGTGAACATTATGATTATATGGCCTGTTTAAGGTTTCAATTTATAGAAATCAATGGGAAAAAAAGTGAAGCAAGCCCAAATTTTGCCCGTTTTGGAGTAATTAGTGATTATTATGAATTATTTAAGTTTATTGATTGGTTTATTGAAAAAATAGAAAGGAACGAGAAAAATGAAAAATAAAAAAGATTTTGAATTAGATTTATTGTTAGCAGTAGATGAATTACTTTACGAAGTGAATGTACGTTTTGGTGGAATACCTATTTTACGTGAAATGAAAGAAAGAGAATATTTTCAAGATGCAAAAGACGATGAAACCGTACATGGGCTGATTGAAAAATACAAAATCACTAAAAATGAAAATAATATGTTGAACTATACTTTCAACCAATCAATTATCAAATATGGCAAAGAAGCACAATGCCGTCAGTTGATGGAAGAGTGTGCAGAGTTAATTAAAGCAACAAATAAAATGTTGCGTTATGCTGATAGACCAGCTGAACCGGAGTATTATGCTAATTTAATTGAAGAAATAGCCGACGTGGAAATCATGCTATATCAACTAAAAGTGATGTTTAATATCAGTGATGATGAAGTGTTTGCTTTTAAAGTAGAAAAAGCAAAGCGAGAACAAGAAAGGTTGAAAAAGTTATGACAGCGGAAGAAATGTTTAGAGCAAAAGACTTTGTGCCTTTCTTTGAAACACCAGCCTTATTTGTATATGAGAGTTTTTCCGAGCGTGATATCGATAGAATAGATATAGCTTTCTATAAGTATGATAAAAAATTTTTAGTTTATTATGTCGATAGGGACGATCCAGTTGAAATCGATATGCCTTTATTAAAGGCAATAAACAAACAATATGAAGAGTTTGGATGGCTAGATGAATTAACTATCATGGATGAACTTATTGAAAAGGAAAAAATGGGGAACCTTCACACATTACTCATTCAAAAAAGAAAACAAATTCATAGGAGAAGGAGTGAAGAAAATGACAATTAGAAATCTTTTGGAAAAATGTAAAAATAAAAATAGATTAGAAATTGCTTTAAAAGAAGAAGGACAAGAAAACAAAAAAGTAATGTGTTGTGACATCGAATATTGGAAAGCATTAAATGAAAATATTCTAGATTGTCCAGTTGCTGAATTTTCAATATGGCTTAATTTAGAAAGGCTAGAAATTATATATAGACCAGAAAATCAACTCTTAAAAATACATAAAGTTTTTAAGAGTGATAACACCCTTTAAAACTATGCGTAGTAAGGGATTAGAGAGAATACAGTAAGGTGCGATAATATGGAGTTATCGAACCTAGAAATATAGCATATTTAGAAGCTGAAAAGAGCTACTTGAAAGATATCAGTAAATAGAATCAATTAAAGAGAATGAAGTTGCTTTAGAAACAGTAAATAGTTATATCAGACAAAAAGAAAAAGAATTAAAAGAAATTATTTAAAAAGGGAGTGGAGTTATGAATTTATCACAAAGAGAAGACGTTAAGTTTAAAATATCAAAGTTAAAGGACTGGAAAAGAATGTCTAAATTCTTAAAAGAAACAAAAGAAGAATTGTTAGACAAAAGAAAAGGAATATCATATTCGCCTGAAATGCCAGGCTATCATTCAACAATTTTTCAAGAATACAATAAGTTGCTAGAAAAGACAGAGGATTACGATAAATGTATTGAAGTATATGATACATACATTCATATATTAGAAAGAGCAATGAATGATCTTCTAGATGAAAAGCATAAAGAAGTCATTGATATTTATATTAATAACGCAAGTGATAAATTAAGAGTGAGCAAAGCAATAGAAAATGGATATTCACAAGCGATTTTTTATAAGCTATTGAATGAATCACTAGATATTATAGCTTTAGCAATTGCTCCAACAAAAGAAAAAATAAAAAGAATGTTGGAGTAAATAAAAAAGTAATCGTAAAGTAAATGAAAAGTAAATGAAAAGTAATCGTAAAGTAAATCAAAAGTAAATCAAAAGTAAATGCCCCGAAAAATGTGTTATTATGGTAATGTGGTTAATTTGACATAGGCCACTCCCTTTACAAAAGAATTGTTAAAAAAGAACTGCGGTGGTAGTTCTTTTTTGCTTTATAAAAAGGAGTTGATAATATGTCAGTTAAAAGACTAGATAGAGATGGAGCACATAGAAAACAATTCGAAAACAATAAGAAAAGGATATTTGCAACTCAATCAGTCTGTGGAATTTGTGGAAAGCCAGTAGACTTTAGTTATAAACATCCACACCCATTGAGTGCTTGTATTGATCATATCATTCCAGTTGCCAAGGGTGGACATCCAAGCGACTTGGATAACTTACAACTAGCGCATATGACATGCAACAGACAAAAGAGTGACAAAATCTTTGCTAATAACACAATAAAAACCGAAAAAGTCATATCAAATAGAATACTGCCACAAATAATTGATTGGACTGCATATCGAAGCAAAAAATAATGTGATAGGGGCATACCTCCCCTTAAAGGGCGCGCTCCGGACTTCACGCCGTACTGTGAATATTTTCTCACGGATTATGAAAACGGCTCTCAAAACGAAATTATGAAAGGAATAGAAGATATATGAAATACAAAGGAATGGGATATTTAAGAAGAAAACTTGCTAGTAGGAAAGAAAGATGCGAAACAAGATACGATTATTATGAAATGAAAAATCAAATGGTTGATATTTCAAGTGTAATACCGCCTGAATTTAGATGGTTAAAAGAATGTTTAGGATGGTGTTCAAAGGCTGTTGACTCTATTGCTGATAGAATTTCCTTTGTTGAATTTTCTAATGATAATTTCAATATGCAAAAGATATACGACATGAATAATCCTGATGTGTTGTTTGACAGTGCAATTATTTCATCATTGATTACATCATGTTCTTTTATTTATATTTCTCAAAAGGTTGGAGAAATGCCTCGCTTACAGGTAATTGATGGAAGACATGCAACAGGGATTATTGATCCTATTACAAATATGTTGGTTGAAGGATATGCCATATTAGAGGAAGATGTTCTAGGGAATCCTATTATTGAAGCATATTTTATTCAAGGAGTTACATATTTTTATGAAAGAGGTGAAAAACCTTATAAAATCAAAAATAAAGCTCCGTATCCACTGTTGGTTCCAATTATTAATAGACCTGATGCTAAAAGGCCATTTGGACATTCAGTTATTTCAAGAGCATGTATTTCTATTCAGCAAGCAGCAATGAGAACTCTAAAAAGAAGTGAAGTATCCGCTGAGTTCTATTCATTCCCACAAAAATATGTTTTAGGACTTGAACCAGGAGCTGAAATGGATAAATGGAAGGCAACTATTTCATCATTGATGCAAATCTCAAAGGATGAAGACGGGGACAAGCCTACTGTAGGCCAATTTGCCCAACAATCAATGGCACCCTATGTTGAACAACTAAAAATGTTGGCCAGTCTTTTCGCTTGTGAAACAGGGTTGACATTAGATGATCTAGGTTTTTCTACTGAAAATCCATCAAGTGTTGAAGCAATCAAGGCACAACATGAAAATTTAAGATTGAAAGCAAAAAAAGCTCAAAAAACATTTGCTACAGGCTTTATCAATGCTGGATTTTTAGCAGCATGTTTGAGAGATGGTTATACATATTCAAGAGATCAAATTTATTTAACAAAAATCAAATGGGCACCGATTTTTGAACCAGATGCTTCAGCTCTTTCAGTTATTGGAGATGGAGCAATTAAAATCAATCAGGCTGTACCAGGATATTTTGATAAGGACAATCTAAAAGAACTTACTGGAATCGATTATAGTGCATCTTCATCAACTTCAAATATAGATGATATGTTTAAGGAAGAAATAGATGAATAATGATATCGTTCCTTCTTTATTAGAAGAAATTCAAAAACAGTTTGATGAAGAAATAAAAGCTAATGAAAAAATAAAATCAATTTTAACAAGACAAAAGCAGGGAGTGGTAGATTATACCGACTCTCTTTCTTTTGCAAAAGAATTAGGAGTTTCTTTAAAAAAGGTAATACAAGAAAATATCAACGAAGAAATGCTTCCTGATGGAAAAATGTATTACAACATTGCTCAAAGATTACTTGAACCAATGATCAAACAAAATTATGATTTGGTATCCAAACAATGTGAGGCTACACAAAATATTTTGAATAAAAAAGCTGATTTAGGATTAAAAGCAATTGTTCCTGAATATAACAAAGAAAAAACAGCAAGTATCATTGATTATATTTCAAATGCTGATAAGTACTCCCAACGTGAAAAAAGTTTTCTTGATTCATTAGAAACCAATGCAAAGTCGGTCGTAGATGATTCAGTTCGAAAAAATGCTGATTTTCATTACAATGCGGGGTTAAGGCCTAAAATCATTAGAACAACAGTTGGAAAAACATGTAAATGGTGTCAGTCAATGGCTGGTGTTTATGATTACAGTAAAGTTAGCAATACAGGTAATAATGTTTTTAGAAGACATGCGAATTGCGACTGTACTGTAGTTTATGATCCTGGAGATGGCAGTAAGAGAGTACAGGATGTTTGGAGTAAAAGAATTGATTATAGAGAAAATATTAGGAAAAATTCAAATTTTATGGGTGCAAAGAAACCCTTCAATATGAAATTAGGAAAAAAAGAGATTTCTTTTGTTACGTATAAAAATGACAAATATTCTAATATCTATTGTCAAACATATTCGCAAAATTCAAAAAGAATGTGTGAATACTTAAATACTAAAATAAATCAAGAATATCGATATGGAAAAATAAACAATATCGTGGTGGTTCAAAAAAATGCATTACAGGGTATTGCCTGTTATGATCATATAAATAATGATTTATTTATATGTGAAGAACTGATAAGTAATAAGTTTTCACAAATTGTTGATACCTCATATTTTCCATCTAAAAATTTAGATGATGTATTAAATCATGAACTAGGTGGTCATAAAAAACATTGGGAAGTTGTAAGAAAATATCAACAAGCAAACAATATAAGTGAATTACAAGCCAAAAATGATTTAGAAGAAAAACTAAGAAATTATGTGCTTAATCAGGAAACAAATGATATAATGTATATAAGAAAAAACGTAAGTCAAAATGCACAAGAATCATTTAAAAATACAAAATCATTGAATGAATTAATAGCAGATTGTATTGTCTTGAATAAGCAAAACAGTGTTTCTGATGAATTTTTAGACAGATTAGTTATGGAGGTGCTTGGTTATGATGGTTAATCCCACAAAAAGGCAAAAAGAACTTATTAAAATATTTGAAGAAGAAGTTGCTCCTTGGTGCTATGTTGATAAAAAAACAGGTGAAATCAAATTAAAAGAAGATGCACCAAAAAATATCAAAGACAAATATTATTTATATATGAATAGTTAACCGACTACTGTCGGTTTTTCTTTTGCTCAATTTTAAAGAAAGGAGAATGACAATGTTAAATGCGTTATTAATTATTTTTGTTATAGCAAAAATATTAGGCTTTATAACTTGGTCGTGGTGGATTGTATTAAGTCCGTTATTGATTCAAGTATCAATTGGTTTATTAAGTTTAGTATTTTATGGTGTAGCTAATTTTAGAATTACGAGCCTTTTAAAGAAGCTTAAAAAGGAACTTTAAGGAGAGGAGGTATCTTATGGCACAAGGATTAAGACCGCATAGACATGTATGCTTTGTAAGTGATATTCAACCATATTACGATAAGAAAAAGCATCAAAAAATGAAAAAAATCACTTTTGAGTGCTATATACCTAACTGTAACTATTGTTATTCAGTCAGTGAAGAGTATCGACCACCACCAAAAAAAGCGAATATGAAGTAGGAGGTAAAAGGAATGTCTGAAAAAAGAATTGGAAGACAAACTCCTACAACTTCGTTAGTGCTTCCTTATATTGAAACAAAAGGGAAGGAAGCGGTAGAAATTTACAACAAAACCGGCAGAACTGCTAGAGAGTGGCAGGAACTATTGATTTATGACATTTTAGCAATCGATAAAGAGGAAATGTGGGTTCATTCCCTTTTTTGTTATAGCTTGCCTCGAAGGAATGGTAAAACTGAAGATGTTATTATGAGAATCATGTGGGGAATAATTAATGGTGAAAAGATACTCTATACGGCTCACATGATTTCTACAGCACATTCAGTTTTTGAAACAATATGTGCACTGCTTGACCAAGCGGAAATAGAATATACATCAGTTAAGGCAAAAGGTTCAGAAAATATACGTTTATTAAATGAAAAAGGAAAAGCTTATAAATTAGATCATCTTGTTAATTTTAGAACTCGTTCTAATACAGGTGGTTTAGGTGAAGGATATGACGTGCTGGTTATTGATGAAGCACAGGAATACACGATTGATCAAGAAAGTGCGCTAAAGTATGTTATTTCAGCAAGTTCCAATCCTCAAACCATTATGTTAGGAACACCACCAACTGCAATTTCTCATGGTACAGTATTTCAAAAAATGAGAGATAAGGTTCTAGAAGGGAAAAGCAAGAATACAGGCTGGGCCGAATGGTCCATTGAGCATATGCATGATCCGTATGATAGAGATATCTGGTATGAAACTAACCCGTCCTTAGGACAAGGATTGACAGAACGTGTAATTGAAAATGAAATTACATCAGATGATGTTGATTTCAATATTCAAAGGTTAGGGCATTGGCTATCGTATTCACAGGGTAGTGAGTTTTCGGAAAAGGAATGGGAAAATCTTAAAGTTGCAACAGTTCCCAATTTTCAAAACAAGCTTTTTGTGGGTATCAAGTATGGTGTAGATGGAAAACATGTTGCCATGTCGATTGCTACAAAGGTAGATGAAAAGATTTTTGTTGAATCGATTGATTGTCAAAGCGTTAGAAATGGCAACACATGGATTATTTCATTTCTAAAAGAAGCAGACATAGAAAAAGTTGTTATTGATGGAAGTGGCTCTCAACAGATATTGAGTGATGAAATCAAAGATTATGGAATAAAACTGAAACCTGTACTTCCTAAAGTATCGGATGTGGTTGTAGCAAACAATATGTTTGAACAGGCAGTTACATCTTCAAAAAACATATGTCATAATGACCAGCCATCTTTAAAACAAATTGTAACCAACTGTAAAAGAAGAGCAATTGGTACAAATGGCGGTTTTGGATTTAAAGCAATGATGGAAGAACATGAAATAGCATTGCTTGATAGTATAATCTTAGCCCATTGGGCATGTGCAACATACAAAGGGGTTAAGAAAAAACAAAAAATAAGTTGTTAAGCGAACGAAAGTTCGTTTTTTTTATGCAAATTACGTTACTAACGGTAAATAGGAGAAATACAAATGAGTGAATTTAAAGAAATTAAAACACAAGAAGAATTTGATACAGCTATCAAAGAAAGATTGGCTAGAGAAAACAAAAAATATGAAGGATTTGTAAGTCCTGACAAATTAGCAGAATTAAAAGCCGATTATGAAAAAGAAATCAGTAAAAAATATGAAGGTTATACTTCACCAGATGACCTAGCAACCATGAAAAAAGAATATGAAGGGAAAATTGCAAAATATGAGTCCGACTCAGTAAAAACGAGAATTGCAAATGAAATGGGATTGCCTTCATCTATTGCTTCACGTTTGAAAGGTTCAAATGAGGAAGAAATTCGTAAAGATGCTGAATCGTTTGCTGGCTTTTTTCAAAAAGAACCACCTTTAGCAACAGGTGAACAAACAGTTGCTAATGAAGACCAATCAAGAAATGTTGCTTTAAAGAAATTATTAAAAAATTTAAGACAAGGAGATTAAGATAATGGCAGTATTAAGCAAAGGAAATTTATTTGATCCTGTATTAACAAAGGATCTAATCAACAAAGTAAAGGGAAAATCAAGTTTAGCTGTTTTATCAGCGCAAACACCAATTCCATTTAATGGTTCAAAAGAGTTTACTTTTTCTATGGATAATGAAGTAGATATCGTTGCTGAAAATGGTAAGAAAAGTGAAGGCGGAGCTTCAGTGGAACCAGTAATTATTGTTCCAATCAAATTTGAATATGGTGCTCGTGTTTCTAATGAATTTATGTTTGCCAGTGAAGAAGAACAATTAGATATTTTAAAAGAATTTAATGAAGGATTTGCTAAAAAAGTTGCTAGAGGTTTAGATATCGCTGCATTCCATGGTTTAAATCCTAGAACTGGCGAAAAATCTGCAGTAGTAGGAGAAAATAACTTTGATAGTAAAGTTACACAAACCGTTACTTATGCAAATGATAATCCTGATGATTGCTTAGATACAGCAATTGCAACAGTTGAGGATGCCGATTGTGAAGTAACAGGTATTGTAATCAACTCTGCAGTACGTAGTGATCTATCAAAAATGAAATCTACGACAGGAGATCCATTGTATCCTGAATTCCGTTTTGGTGGTAAACCATCAACATTAGGTTCTCAAGCATTAGATACAAATAATACAGTATCATTTGGTTCAGAAACAAAAGACCAAGCAATTGTAGGTGACTTCGCTAATATGTTCAAATGGGGATATTCAAAAGATATTCCATTAAAAATTATTGAATATGGTGATCCTGACAATTCAGGAAAAGACTTACAAGGATATAATCAAGTATATATTCGTGCTGAAATATTCATGGGATGGGGAATCCTAGATGCTAATTCATTTACAAGGGTGGTAAAAGCATAATGGCGACATATAGGAATAAAAAAACAGGTGCAACCATCACTACTGATTTGATTATCAGTGGTGGTGATTGGGAAATTGAAGAAAAAAAGAAAAAAGAGCCTAAAAAGAATGCTAATAAAGATGTGCCACCTAAAGATGGTGGAGCTGATGAGTAATGATACCATTTGTAACAATAGATGATGTTACTTTGCTGTTTAGAGATTTAACAGTAGCTGAAACAAAAAAGGCAACAATTTTATTAACTGTTGTTTCAGATTGTTTGAGACAAGAAGCAAAAAAAGTTGGGAAAAATCTTGACCAAATGATAGAAAATGGAGATGTATATGAAAATGTAGTTAAAAGTGTATGTGTTGATATTATTGCTCGTAACTTGATGACCTCAACCAACAGCGAACCTATGGAACAGATGTCACAATCAGCTCTTGGATACTCTGTATCAGGTACTTTTTTGGTACCTGGAGGAGGATTGTTCATTAAAAAAAGTGAGCTTGCCAGACTAGGTTTGCGTAGACAAAGAATAGGTGTAATTAATATTTATGGCAATGATTAAAGGTATTCCTGTTGTTTTATTACAAAAAATAAAGGTTGATGAAGATCCTTTTGGACAAGCTATTTATCGAGAACGAGAAATCATAGTTGAAAATATTCTTGTTTCACCATCATCAGCCAATGATATTATTACTTCACAAAATTTAACCGGTAAAAAAGCAGTTTATACACTTGCCATTCCTAAAGGTGACCAAAATTCTTGGGAAGATAACAATGTTGTTTTTTTAGGAAGAAAGTGGCATGTATTAGGTTTTGCAATTGAAGGAATAGATGAAAATATTCCTTTAGATTGGAATAAGAAAATAATGGTAGAAAGATATGGCTAAAATAGTACTTGATAAAAAAGGTGTAAGGGAATTACTTAGATCTCAAGAAATGATGGATATTTGCCTAGAACATGCAGAAGCAACCAAAACAGCTGCTGGTAGTGAAGGGTATGAGATATCCTCTCATGTTGGAACTAATCGTGTAAATGCATCCGTTAGAGCAGATACGATAGAAACAATAAAAGATAACTACAAAAACAATACATTGATTAAAAGTTTGAGGTGATAAAAATGATTGAAGAAATTGTTTTTAATTATCTTAAAAACAAATTGAATGTTCCTGTGACATTTGAAAATATTAATGAAGTTGAATATGTACTCATTGGTAAAAGTGGCAGTAGTAGATTTGATTTTACAAACACGGCCACTTTTTTTATTCAATCGTATTCGTCTTCAAAATATAAAGCATCTTTACTCAATGAAAAAGTAAAAGATGTCATGTATGACTTAATTGAGTTGGATGAGATCACATCATTACATCTCAATAGTGATTATGATTATACAGATACAACAATAAAGAAATATCGATATCAGGCTGTGTTTGATATTGGATATTTTTAGAAAGGAGTAGATATAGATGGACGCAAAAAATGTAAGTGCAGCTAAACCTAAAATAGGTGGTTCAGTATTTGTTGCACCTTTAGGTACAAAACTACCAGAAGATGCAAAAAGTGAATTGGATGCTAAATTCAATTCATTAGGATATTGTTCAGATGATGGAGTTTCAAACAATAACTCACCTGAAACAGATACTCAAAAAGCATGGGGTGGAGCTGTTGTTTTAAATTTATTTTCTGGAAAAGAGGATACATTTAAATTAAAGTTGATTGAATCATTGAACGTAAATGTATTGAAGACAGTTTATGGTTCTAGCAATGTTACTGGAGATTTAGATACTGGATTAACAATCAAAGCTAAAAATGAGGAACCTGAACAGTTTTCATGGGTCATTGATATGATTCTAAAAGGGAAAATTTTAAAAAGGCTTGTTATTCCATGTGCTGGGATTACTGAAATTGGTGAAATTAAATATTCTGATAGTGATGCTATTGGTTATGAAATAACTTTTTCAGGAGTTCCTGATGAAACAGAAACATCCCATTATGATTATATGATCAAGAAAAAAGAAGGAGAGTAATCTAGATGAAGATAACTGGTATTACAAAACAAGGATTTCATTATTCTGTAGATGATGCAGTAGGTGATGATTGGGAACTTATTGAAATTTTAAGTGAAATGAACAATGATGAATATTTAAGTGTTGTTCCTTTTGCTAAAAAGCTTTTAGGAAATGCCCAATATGAAAGATTAAAAAAATTCTGCAGAGATAAAAAAACAGGTAGAGTTCTTACAAGCAAAATGCAAGAAAACATCATGGACATTTTTAATTCAAATAAAAAAGTAAAAAACTAGTGATCCTCGCCAACATGATAAAAACTGATGAGGATGCTTTAATTTGTGATTTAGCAGAAACTTATCAAATATATGATTATAAGTCGCTTCCAGCATATATGGTTGCGACTTTTTCAGTTGGTTTGAGGGAAAATTCAAGAATAAAAATGAAGTTGAGCAATCAAAAGGTTCCTTTTGGGGAATTGCTTTTATCAATGATTTCAGATGAATTGACAAGATTGATTTGGATGAAAACAGAAGATGGTGCAAAAGGCATCAATCCTCCTAAATCGATAGTATCACTTATTTTAAACAATGGAGAAGAAAATACTGTCAATGATGGTTTTCAAACTGTTGAAGAATATGAAAAAGCAAGATTAGAGATTATAAGGGAAGGAGGATAATATGGCAACCAATTTAGCAAAAGCATATGTTCAAATTGTTCCCTCTGCTGAAGGAATGAAGGGCATGATTGAACAGGTTATGGGGAAAGATCTTGAAGAAGCAGGAGAAAAAGCGGGAAATTCAATTGCTTCAAAAATAAAGAATATTATTGTTGCTGCTGGAATTGGAAAAGTTGTATCTCAGGCTTTTACCGAAGGTGGTGCTTTAGAGCAATCTTTAGGTGGGATTGAAACGTTGTATAAGGAAAATGCCGATAAAATGAAAGCTTATGCAAAAGAAGCCTATAAGACATCAGGTGTCAGTGCAAATGCTTATATGGAAAATGTTACTTCCTTTTCAGCGTCTTTGATTTCAAGTTTAAAGGGCGATACAAGCAAGGCAGCCGACATAGCTAACCGAGCTATGCAGGATATGTCTGATAACTCCAATAAATTTGGTACCAATATACAAGATATTCAAAACGCATATCAGGGTTTTGCAAAGCAAAACTATACCATGCTTGACAACTTGAAGCTTGGATACGGTGGAACAAAAGAAGAAATGCAACGACTTCTTAAAGATGCTCAAAAGTTGAGTGGTCAAAAGTATGATATTAGTAATCTAGCGGATGTTTATACAGCTATAGGAGTTATACAAGATAACTTAGACATTACAGGAACAACCGCCAAAGAAGCAGCTACTACGTTTAGTGGTTCATTTGCTTCAATGAAAGCTGCAGCACAAGATTTTTTAGGAAATGTTGCTATTGGAGGGGATGTTACAGGTGCCTTATCCAATTTGATTACTACAGCTTCTACATTTCTTTTTGATAATGCTGTCCCAATGGCATTAAACATTGTTCAGGGATTTGCTACTGCATTGATATCAGCAACACCTATTCTATTTCAAAAAGGTTATGATCTTTTGAATAGTTTGGTAACAGGCTTTATACAAAACGTTCCTGTTGTACTTCCTCAAATATTACAGTTTGTACAGGGTATAGGAACAAATCTTGCACAAAAAGCACCTGAGATGATTTCTATGGGGTTTGATTTATTAAGCCGATTGTTAGATGGAATCATTTCAGCAATACCAATACTTGTAGAATATGTTCCTAATATCATAACGACATTTGCAAACATCATTAATGATAATTTCCCTACAATTTTACAAAAAGGTGCAGAATTGATTTGGCAATTAGTACAGGGATTGATTAGTGCAATTCCAACAATCGTGGCTAATATTCCTCAAATAATCCAAGCTATCGTTTCAACGTTTATGGCTTTTCAATGGCTCAATTTAGGAAAAAATATTATTAAAAATGTTGGTGATGGTATTAAGGGAATGCTCTCTTGGATAAAAGAATGTGGAAAAGCAATTGTTGATGGTATTAAACATTCCTTTTCTGAAAGTACAAATGTTGGTGTTAACCTTGTTAAAGGTCTATGGAATGGTATCAATTCTGTAAAAGATTGGATTTTAGGAAAAATCAAGGGATTTGGAGATGCTGTTTTAAATGGATTGAAATCTTTCTTTGGAATTCATTCACCTTCAAAAGTCATGGCTGATGAAGTTGGTAAATATCTTCCTCAAGGTATTGCAGTTGGGATTGAAGCAAATGCTAAAGATGTATATGATGCAATGAACGGTATTTCAAAACAAACATTGGATTTAGCGAGTGAAGGCTTTGATACTGAACAAAATAAATCAAATTCAAATAATGATGTAAATTATCTATTAGAAATCATTATTAAATTATTGAAGGTAATTGCTGATAAAGGTGATACAGGTAATGATTTTAGTGATAGAGATTTCATTCGTATGTTGAAAAGTTTGGGGGTTGTATTTTCATGAGAGTAAGATATATAAATTCTCAAAATTATAGTGTTGACTTTGTAGATGCAAATATTCTTCCAACAAGTGGCTATCTTCATCAAAGAAAATGGAATACTACAATTGAAAATGACAGTGTTAGTTTAAGTATAGGTAATTATACTTATACAATTACTTTAACATTGAGAGGAAGTCTAAAAGAAAGAAAAGAAGCATTGGATAAAATGTGCGACATATTTGAACTTGATTGTATTAATGAAACACCAGGAACTTTGTACTTTGGAGATTATTATATTAAATGCTATATTGTTTCATCAAACACTAGTATTGCTAATATTAATACAAGGACCAATGTAGAACTTGGTATTTTCTGTATCAAACAGGAATGGATCAAAGAGAAGAAATACAATTTGGTTATGTATGATGATAAAAGCAATCAGACAGGTATAAAGAAATATACGTATCGATATCCGTTTTTATATTCCAATCAAAAGGGTGCTGTTCAAGCTGTCAATGATTCATTAGCTGATGCTGATTTTATCATGAGATTTTATGGACCATGTGCGAATCCATATATAAAAGTAGGCAATATTTTATATCAAGTTAACACATCATTGATGGCTGGTGAGTATTTAGAAATAAATTCTACTGATAATACTATTTTTGGTGTTTCAGTTTATGGTGAAAAAAGAAATCTCTTTAATTATAGAGATATGTCTAGAAGCGACTTTTTTACAAAAATACCTAGTGGTTCAAATGTTGTAGGATGGGATGGAACTTTTAAAGCCGAATTGATTATTCTTGATAAGAGAACAGAACCGAGGTGGCTTTAATGAAATTCATATATACAAATGACAAATATGAAGAACTGGGTGTATTAAAAAATTCATCAATTGATTTTGAGATTGGGAAGTATGACGTCGCATCAAATGATTATCAAATGTCTATCTCAATAGGATCATGGAACAGAGAATTTGATAAAGGTTCTCTTTTTTATTGTCAAGAATGTGAATTTGGTGGAATCTTAGATGGTAAAAAAGTAGATACTTCTAAAAACTCAATTACATTTAAAGGCAAGACATTTAGAGGACTTCTTGAAAAAGAATATGTTCAGCCCCCTGATGGACAAGCCTATTATGTCGCAAATGGAGAAGCCAATCAGGTCATTGATAATCTTATTCATGGAAAATTTAATGATCTTTTTGTTGTCGACAATGTAGGATTAAGTGATATTGGTGTTAATTATCAAATAAGGGATTTGAATTTATTAGATGCACTTGAAAAAATGTTACTTAAGGCGGATATCCCTTCAAAACTAGAAATTACGTTTTATGATAAAAAGGTGCATTTACAAGCTGTTCCCATTGTTGATTTATCAGAATTATTAAGATATGACAATTCTTATGGCATTTCCATGATCTCTGAAAAAGCAATAAGCAAGTATAACCATATCGTTGCACTTGGAAAGGGTGAATTGACCGAAAGAATAAGAGTCAATTTATTTTTGCAAGATGATGGAACATGGAATACAAGTGAAAATGCAAAGTATGCAGGATTGAAAAGGAAAACATATCTTTATGATAATTCAAACGAAGAAGATGAATCAAAATTAATAGAAAGTTCTATTGAAGCGACGGAAAAAGCGAATGGCACGGATAATCTTAACATTAACTTTACAACGGATGAAGCTTCTTTGTTTGATTATGTTGGTTCCAAAGAAGAAATAACGGGAATAGAATTTAAAGAACAAATTACAAAAAAAGTTTTAAAGGTAACTATATCTGGTATTATTTCGCATTGCAAATTTGAATATAAGGTAGGTGATTAGATGTGCTAGAAAATATAACATTGAATGATTCAAATGTTACAGCAAGTATTGATGCTTACATACACCATTGTTTGTTTGGGTACAATGGTGTTTTTAAATGTGGCCAACAGTTGAAGTGTGAAATCATAAACAATAATCTTTTAAAAATCTATGATGGCTTGTTTATTAATCAAGGAAGATTTTATAGGATTGCACCAGGTTCTTATGAAGAAATAAAATTAGAAAATGGTGTTGTTGGTCAAAAAAGATATGATCTAATCGTGTCTCATTTTGAAACAGATGGTGTCAATGAAAAGCATGAAATAAAAGTTATTAGTGGAGAAGGTGAAACTATTCCACAGTATACAAATAGTGATACATTCAATGGAGGTACAGTTAGTGAGATGCCTTTATATCTTGTAGAAATTGATGGAATAAGTATTAAAAGTGTTAAAAGTCAATTTGATATCATTCCTAATTTGCAAGAACTTATTGACAAAATGGTTATGTATAAAGAATAGAGGTGATGATTTTGATTGTTGCTGAAATTATTCAAAAAGGATTGACTATATCCAGCAGTACTAGTGATATTCCATATCAATATAGTGGAAACATTCAAATGCAATTCATCAAGGATGAAGGCTATGATAATTTTAGTGTTATAGGTTTTTATAGAACAAATTATTTTGAAAAAACTCAGTTGTTGGAAATTGATAAAAATGGAGTGTTTTCATTAAATAAAGATGCATTTCAAAAAGATGGATTATTGAATTTATCTTTTCTGTTAGTTAGTGAATTAAAGGAGGTACATCTTGGTGTCGTATCTTTTATTGTTAGATCTACGATAGGAAATGGCAATGATATTCTTCCAGAAGAACGTACAGAATGGATAAAGATTGTTCGTAGTGAGGTTGACGGTTATTTAAAGTCAATTGATTTAGATGACAAGTTTGATATTATGCAAGATAAAGACTTGGAAAACATATGGAATGAAATTTTTAATTAAATAAATTTATAGAAAGAAAGAGGAAAAAAATATTATGAGTTTTGTAACTGATTCAATTTTAAAATTGGCATTAGGAAAAATTAAAGCTTGGGGAGAAGGAAAATTTGTAGCAAAAGAAACTGGTAAAGGTCTATCTACAAATGACTATACAAATGCTGATAAAACAAAATTAAACGGTGTTGCTACTGGTGCTCAAGCAAATAAAATTGAAAGCGTAAAAGTAAATGGTACAGCTTTAACTCCTGATTCATCGAAAGCTGTAAATGTAGATTTATCTGCTTATGCTAAATCAGCTGATGTAACAAAAGAAATTGCTTCAGCAGTTTCAGGGGTAACTCAAATCGATTACTCGGTCGTTGAAGCATTACCTTCAACAGGTAAAAAAGGTGTTATCTATTTAGTTGCCAACAGTGGAACTGGAACTAATATCTATGATGAATACATCTATATCAATTCGAAATTTGAAAAATTAGGTTCTAGAGAGTTAGATTTAAGCTCATATGCTAAGAAAACTGAAATTCCAACAAAAGTATCAGCTTTAACAAATGATTCAGGATATCAAACATCTGCACAAGTTAATTCTGCTATTGACGCTAAATTACTAGCAATGACTGAAACTGAATTAAATACAATGTGGACTGAAGTATTTGGAGCATAATCAACTAGGAGGTCTTATATATGAAAGATTTCTTTAAAAGAGTTTTGTTTTCAAATGTAAGTGAGCACGCATCTTCAACAACTGTTTCAGCTAATAGCACTAAGTTTCTAACAAGTGATATTTTAAAAACTTTTATGACAAAGTTAAAAGATACGTTTGTTTTGAAGTCACAATTAACATCATTGCAAAAGCAAGTTGGACAGCTTGAAAAGACAGTCAGTGAATTAGAAACTGATTTAAAATCAGTAGTATATTACAAAGAGTAGATTGATTTCTGCTCTTTTTTAAAAGGAGAAAAATATGAAAGATTTTGAAACACGTGAGTGCGTTGTACACACACACACACACACGACTTACACAAATTAGAGAAGGTACATCAAAGTGCCTTTTCTCATTCTTTAAAAAGATTGGTGGTGACAAGCATTTAGATTAGTTTTAATCTGAATGTCAACATGCCAAAACTTATTGATAAAGATGGGAATGAATTGCTTAATTTACAAATGTCAACTGATGAGCACTGGACAGGAAAGTACTGGATTGATGGTAAAAAGATTTATGAAAAAATCATTACGTGGACCGGATTGAACGTTGGAGTAAGCACAATCAATCATTCAATCAGTAATTTAAACGAGTTTATTGATTATGAAGTCACATGTTCCAATGGAGAAGATTTCTATAGATTTCCTGTTGTTTATTATTCTGGTGGTAATACAGGAACATTTTATGTGACGTATTTCATTTTGAATGTAGATAACATTCGTTTTGCTAACAATTACAGTTGGGCAAATTATAAATTTAAAGCAATTATTCGTTACACAAAAAAATAAAGGCACTAGTATCTTTTCTTATTTGATTTTTATTAAAAGAATTAAAGAAAGAGAGGATCATACAAATGTCAAAAATTAAAAAATTCGTGGGGGGGGGTACTGTTTACTAGCAATAGTAAAAACAGTATCCTTTTACCTATTATCTCTAAAAAAGGAGGTGCAGTTGAATAGCTGTGCTTCTTTAAAGAGAGGTGTTATTTATGGCTAAATTTGTTAATTCTAGCGGAGATGAAATCAATGCTGATGTTGTTCTTTGGAGTGGTAGTCATTTCGGCTATGGTCACGATTTAATATTAAATGATGATGCTTTGAAATTTAAAGAGTTAATCATAATTAGTGATAATAGCGCAGTTATTGCACCAATCATTGATGAAGAGATCATATATTCTGGTGTTGTTAACAACTGGACTGTTACTAATATGTCTTTTAAATATAATCAGGCATCAAAACTGTTACACATTGATAATTGTAGATGGACAAATTCATCTAACAATCAAGGTACAACTGTTACTAAAGTCATTGGAAGATATTAGTCATAAATAAAAGCTGTTCCATGATATGGGGAAATTTGTTAAAAATGATGGGACTAAAATTCTAATTGGTACTGTCCTTTTTGATGGTGCAACTCAAAGTGATTTTACATTAACTGATGATATATCTAATTATGACTATTTAGAAATCTTTTATAGAAGTCATAACTGGATAAATCCTAAAAGTACTAGAATGTCATTAAAAGCAGGTGCAAGAGTACATTTATCAGATGTTCATACAACTAATGGTTCTTCTGTTACAGTATATGAAATGACTCTTGTTTTCAGTGGTAAAAATGTTACATTAAGCGGATGTACTAAAGTCATTGGTGGTACGTATATAACTGCAGTTGAAGGAACAATATATCAAGTAATAGGATACTGATTGCTAGCAAATAGGAACTTATGTCTCAATTTGTTAATGCAAATGGAAATACATTATTAAATCTTAACTTTTCTTTAGAAGAACAAGAAACGGGATTATATTGGATAGATGGTAAAAAAATATATTGCAAAGTAATACTCGTAACTGGGTTTGATAGCGAGGATAAATATGTACCACATAATATATCAGATTTAAACAGAGTATTGAGTTGTGATTTATTTATAAAAACAAGTGATGGAACAAACCACATGATGCCGCGTGCACATAAAGATGACGATCATGATGGTATTTCTATTCAAATAACTAAAACAAATTTAATATTGCAAGTTGGAAAATCAAATGGTTTTCCAAATGCAACAGGATATGCAATATTGAAGTATATAAAAAGCGAATGATTAAAGGACGAAAGTCCTTTTTTTGATGCCCTGGACACGGCTTAAAACTATCTAGAAAGGGTGATTGAATTGAAAGTTAAAAAATATGATTTTAATCAGTGGGTAAAAGCTGCCAGTATTAGAGCGGTCAAAACGGTAGCTCAAACTACTGTAGCATTAATTGGAACATCTACTGTCATGAATGAAGTCAATTGGGCGATGATCGTTAGTGCAAGTTGTCTATCTGGTGTGGTTTCTATTCTAACAAGCGTTGCAGGGCTTCCAGAATTGGAAGAAATTGTAGATGAAAGTTAGGAGTGAAATCATATGACAGAAGCAGTTACAGTTGCTTTGATTTCTGGTCTATGTGTAGCTGTGCCTAGTGTAATCACTACAATGTTTTCAAACAATAAAGCTAATACATTAATGAATTATCGTATTGATGAGCTGACAAAAAAAGTTGAAAAGCACAATAACGTAGTTGAACGTATGGCGCTTCAAGAGCGTGAAACTAAAGCAATATGGAAAAGAATTGATGAAATCAAAGAGGAATTAGAGAAAGAGAGTGAATAGCTCTCTTTTTATTTAAAAAAAGGAGGAAATAGCATATGAGTTATGTTATGAAAGAACATTTAGCGAATAAAGCTAATTATGGTTCAAAAAGAGATTTATCAAAAATTAAATATTTAGTCATTCATTATACAAGTAATGATGGAGATAGTGATGAAGCAAATGGAAAATATTTTGCTAACAACGTAGTTAAAGCTTCTGCCCATTACTTTGTTGATGATGATTCAGTTACACATTCAGTTCCAGATGATTACGTAGCTTATAGTGTTGGTGGTAAGTGTCAATCGGCTCATCATCCAATGTATCAAATCATCACTAACAGTAATTCATTGTCGATTGAAGTATGTGATTCCAATAAAAATGGTGTTGTTGAAATTACCGATAAGACATTAGAAAATGTATATGCATTAGCACGTGCGTTGATGAAAAAATATAACATTGATATTGATCATGTTTATCGTCATTATGATGTAAATGGTAAATTATGTCCTAATTGTAATGGACTTTTAGATGACAATGTTTGGAAAAATTTTAAAAATAATATTGTTAATTCAACTGTTGGAAATCTAGGGACATCTACTGCTACTCCATCTGCAGCTAAAAATGACAACTTAGACAGTATTATTTCAAGAGGACAACAACATTCAATTAACTTTACGGGACATAGTATTGCAACTGATGGTGCATATGGTCCTAAGACTCAAGCAAATATTGCTAGATGCTTCCAACATGCAATGAATTTGGATTATGGTTCCAAATTAACAGTTGATGGCTCATTCGGAAAGAAATCTAAATCAGCGTTAGGACATCACTATGTTAAAAGAAAAGAAACTCAATATATGGTAACAGCGGTAGAAATTGCATTAATGTGTCGAGGATACGATGTTGGCGGTGTTGAATGTCCAGGTCAATTTGGTGGTGGGCTAGAAGCTGCAGTTAAACAATTTCAATCTGATAGAGGATTAAAAGCTGATGGAATAGCAGGAAGAAACACTATTTTGAAATTAATGGGTGTTTAGAATGAAAAGATTAAAGATTATCATCATTATATTACTTTTATTGATTGTTTGTTTACTTGCAAAAAATACTCAACATCATTTTCAAATTATCGAAAAAGATAATCAAATTGAAAAATTAAAACAAGAAAATTTGAAATATCAATATCAAATTGAAACATTGAATGAACAATGGGGAGTTTACAGTAAATAATTTGACGTCAAAAAACAATTGAATATTTTACATGAAAAGACCTACTCAAAATAAAATTAACTGAGTAGGTTCTTTTTTATATATTATTTGCTTTTTCAATCGTATCTTGCATTGCTTTTCTGATCACATCTGATTGCTTGATTCCAAGTTTTTTACAAGCTTCTTTGAATTCTTCGACAAATTCAGCTTTGTATGATGCCTTAACTTGCTTCATGTTTTCTTTACCCCATCTTTTGATGTATTCTTTTTGATTAAATTTTTCTGCCATATTTAAAACCCCTTTCTTCTTTTGATAACTATATATAATATTATAAATACTGCTATTAAACCACCTTGCATAATTTTTGATGTTTGATAAAATATAGATGGAAGAGGGATGTTTATTTCCCTTTCCGTCTTATGTAGAACTCTTGGATGCCTAATACAATCGCTACAATGTACGCTAGGCTTTCTAAGAGGTCTTTTAAATTATAAATACCAAACATCTCTACCCTCCTCTCTTTACAATATTATTATAGCATACTAGTACCAATATGTAAAGCGTTTGATGAAATTATTTCTATCATTTATGTACTAATTCTTCTGTTCCAATGTCTGTCAATAAGGCTTGAATTCTTGGATAAGGCATCGTATAGCGTTGATTTAGATAACGAAGTGCTGCTCCTAATTCACCATTAGGTCCACCAAGCTGTGAAATAACGATTTTAGCAGTTTTAGCATCAGGTTTTCTTACATTAACGGGATATTGCAAGCGCTTTTCATACAACCACATGTTGATCCTCCTTTCATCCAAGGAAATGGTTCATTAATATAGTTTTCAATATTCTTTCCGTCTCTATTTGTAAGAGCACCACCATTTTTTAAATAAGTTTCTTTCATCTTTAAAAGATGCTTCATCCCTTCTTTATAATATTTTTTAGCTTCTTGATCATCAGGGTGGGTATCTAAAAACAAAGTAACATCTTGGATACAAAAATCCAATTTACTTATTTGTAATAATGTATCATCCACGTTGCATCACCCATGGTTTATCCAATTGTTTAAAAATAGTTCCTTTATCAAAAGCAACATTCATTTTATAGATATCTTTAAATGTTTGTATTTTGATAGAGGATATAGTTAATTCTAATTCATTCATATTTAACCTCCTCAAAATTATCTTATGAGACAATTTTTTTAATTTATAGGCAATTAACTATTGCATAATTGTTTTTTATATGATATATTAATTGGGCAAACCCAACTAGGGGTATAGTTCAATGGTAGAATACCGGTCTCCAAAACCGTTGATGTGGGTTCGACTCCTACTACCCCTGCCAGTTTGTGATAAACACATCTTAGATGTGTTTTTTATTTGTGTATTGTGAATATTGTTGTGAATAAAGTGAATAACTTAAGTTATTCACTTTATTGCGCACAATTTGAACATTAATGTGAATAAAATGATATGATAGATAGGGTGATAAAGATGTTTAAACAAGTAATTTATTATTTTATAGCAGTAGTCGAACAAGGAAGTTTTTCAAAAGCAGCCAAAAAATTTTATCTATCACAATCAGCAATTTCTCAGCAAATCACAAAATTGGAAAATGATTTGGGATTTTCTCTTTTTGATCGTAGGACTTATTATCCAACATTAACAGAAGAAGGAAAAAGGTATTATGATCTTGCAAAGAAATTATTGAGTGATTATAAAAATGAATATAATGATATTAAAGAAAATTTACAAAAAGATGTGTTAACGATTGGGATTACAGGTCCTTTTGAAAGAAAGCATGTACCATTTATTGTTAAACAATTCAAAGAAAACGATACTATTTCAATTGATATCAAAGCTTTTAATTTATTTACCTGTATTGAAAAATTAAACAATCGAGAAATAGATATTGCTTTTGGCTTAAGTAATAACTTTAAAAATTATCCAGATCTTATTTATCGTACAATTTATCATTCACATGTTTGTGTCGTTACTTCTTTAGAACATCCTTTAAGTCATAAAGAATATGTAACAATTAAAGATATCAAAAATGAACCTCTTATTGTTTTATCGAAAAAACAAGGAAAAGAGTACTATCATGATTATATGGAAGCTTTCCGTTTAGATGGAATGATTCCTTATATAAAAAAAGAAGTAGATGATTTAAATGAATATGTGATGGCTATTTCTTTAGGGGAAGGAATAGGACTTTCGGCCACAGAGGTCATTAGTGAAAATGATCAAGTAGCAGTGATTCCTTTAAAAGAAAGTCATCATCATGCTGATTATGCTGTAGGATATCGTCAAGATAATGAAAAAAAGGCGATACAACAATTTATGAAATATGTAGAAGATTATTTTAGACTATAAGAAAAACTTATAGTCTTTATTAATTTTTAAGGTCTATTTTATAAAAATATTCATGATATAATTTTCACATGTGGAGGTATGAACGATGGGTAAAATTGTTATTAATGGTGTTGATGGAAATTTTGGTTCATTAGTGGCTAAATACGCTTTAGAATTGATGAACAAAGAAGATTTAGTATTTACAGCACCTAAAGAAGAAAGTTTAAAAGAATATAAGGAACAAGGGATTCAAACAGCTATAGCTAATTTTAATGATCCTGAAGGACTTGTTAAAGTTTTTGAAAATGCGGATAAGGTTTTATTGATTTCAATGCCTTTTGTAGGTGAAAAAAGAAGACAAGCTCATAAAAATGCAGTAGATGCATGTGTGAAAGCAAATGTTAAACAAATTATTTATACATCTGTTTTATCAGCAGCACATCCATTTAACCCAAGCATTGAAAATGTAGATCATTCTTATACAGAAGCAATTATTCAAAATACATCGCTTGATTATATCTTTTTAAGAAATTCTCTTTTTGTTGAAGCATTTACAAGTGACTATTTAAGAGCAGTAGAAGCTAAAGAAACAACAATTTCTAAAAACATGGGTGATGGACGTGTGTGGTTTATTTCACGTAAGGATTGCGCTTATGCAGCAGCTTGTGCTTTAAATAATCATTTATTACATCGAGCTGTTTTAAATATTAATGGTTTAGAACCACTATCTTATGAAGATTTCTTAGCTATTGGAAACAAAGCAACAGGAAATCATATCACTTATACAAGACTTACAGATGATGAACTTTATGCTTATTTTGATTCAATTGGTGTTCCTAGAAATACGGATGGAGATTTTTCAAAAAGTCCAATTAAAGCAACATCAGAAGGAATGGTTACTTTTGGAACAACTGTCACACAAGGCTATTTAGATGTTCCTGTTAGTGATTTTAGTTCACTTACAGGAAGAAAACCATTATCTATTCAATATATCTTTGAACATGTAGATGATTATTTATTAGGTGATCGTCATCCAACAGAATAAAAATGAGGGAGACCTCATTTTTATTATGCACAATTGTGAATAACTTGTGATTTATGTGCATTAATTGTTTATAAGAATAATAATGATCAAAGAAACAAATAAAATCGTTACAATAGCTGCTAATGCTAAAATAATTTTATTGGTCTTCTCTTTAAAAATCTTTTTTAAAAGATAATAAAGACCAACACCGACAAGTACTCCTGTTGTATTCGTAATTAAATCTGTAATATCACTTGCTCCAAGACAAAAGATATATTGAGATAATTCTAATGAAATGCTTAATAGAAAACCAAGAAATATTGTTCGATCACTACTAATATTTAATGTTTTTAAATAGAGCCCAAAAGGAATAAAAATAATCAGATTATCAAGAACTTCTCTTATTTGATAAGTTGTCTTATTTGGATAATAGAAGGGAATTAAATTAATGCTTCTAAAATGTGGTAATTGATCAATAGAAACAGATAATTTAAAAAGTATGATCCAAATGACTAAAAATATGTAAATAGTAAATAATATATGTGTAGTTTTTTTCATAAAGACTCCTTCTATAGAAATAGGTTGAGGTAATACCCAACCTATTTGTTTTTAATGATGTCATATTTAGAAAAAATATCGAGTACAGCTGCCATATTTTCATCCTTAATAATATAATTTCTGTTTGGATTGATGGTGTTTTTAGTTGTAAAACTAATCGTTAATTCATAATAGTTTTCATAACCATGATAATCAGCGGATTTAGTAATTAAATTTTTGTTCATAATTTCGTACATACTTTTCATGAAATTTTTTTTATTTTGAATTGTAATATTTTTCGTTGTTAAATTCTCTATTTCTTGATTATCGACAGTTGATGGCTTATCTTCGTCGAAAATGTAACGATCAGTAGAAAAATAGATTTCTTGGATATCCTTGTTTTTTGGTAATTCATAAATTGTATTAAGACCTTTGGTATTAGAATAAATATTAGAAAAACCAATGCAACCAATAATCAATAGAATAAAGAGAGATGGAATTTTCCAACTGAAATAAACTTTTCTTTTTGAAAAATAATACATAATTAAATAAATGATGAAAATAACAGAAAACATGAGAGTTGTCATTTTTAAATCCTCTAGATCATACACAAATAACATCATTGATAATGTACTTAAAATAATAATCAATGGATACATAAAGATAGATTTTGTGTATGTTTCACTTTTTTCGAGTGTACGTTTTAAAAATAAATGATAATTAATCAATGAAAAGATAATACTTAAAATAAACCAATAGATAATAGGTGTATTAGAAACAAATGGCGATAATAAATAGTTTCCTTGGAAAAAACCACTATAAACAATACTTATATAATTAAGTAATAATTTTAATGATTGTGAATAGTTTCCATATCCCATCATAAATGTTTGGGCTACCTTGGTTGCACAAATATTAAGAGCAAGAAAAACAATAAAGGGTATGATCATATAAGCAATCGAACAAATTAAACTATCAGTCATATTTTGAGATGAAAGTGTTACAAATGTAATGATTGTATTCATCGCAAACATATGGACGATGGTGATAATTATTGCTAGAATAAATTTGTCCAATGGAAAAGAAATCATATAGTTACTAATAAGTTGGCTTATAATTTGGTAAATAACAACAGGTAGAATAGTTGCAAAGTAAGAAAATAAACTTGTTGTTAAATAAAGTGATTCTTTTTTTATTGGTAAGGAAAAGTAAAGTATATTACTTTTCTTTTTTTGTAAAAAAGAAAACAGATAAATAGGGATAATAAAAGATAACATAAATCCATAAGCTAAAGGAATTATTTGTGCAAAACGCGTTATATTTTCATCGTTTAAAGGTGCATAATCAAATTTATTGATTAGTAGAAAAGGAATAATGATACCAACAAGATAAATAAGAATAAGATATTTCTTATTTTGTTTTATTAAATATTTAAAATAATCTTTATTAATCATAGACACCATACCCCTTTCTTTCCATTTCATATATAAATATTTCTTCTAAATTTACAGGTAAAACTTCTAACATAATAGGATTGAACATTCTTAAATAATCTTTAATTTCATTGATGTCTCCCTTAACGACCATATTGATCACTCTTGATTGTTTATGGAAAGAGAGAACATCTAAATGACTGAATTCTTCTTTGTTTAATTCTTCTTTAAAAGCTAATTGTATTTTATGAATATGATCTTTAATATCATAGAGATCACCCGATGTTGTCATACATCCATTGTCTAAAATCCCAAAGCTATCACAAATATCTTCTAATTCTCTTAAATTATGAGATGAAATAATGACTGTCATATTTTCATCAATCATTTGATTAATAGCTTTTTTAAATGCTAAACGCATAACAGGGTCTAAACCATCAAAAGCTTCATCTAATAATAAATATTTTGGTGCAATTGCAAGTGCTAAAGCAAACATTGCTTGTCTTTTCATTCCTTTTGAATAGTCTTTTAAAGGTTTATTTTGTGGTAAACGGAATAAATCGACATAATGTTGATAGGTTTCTAAATTGAATTGTGGATAAAAAGTAAGATAGAAATCTTTCATTTCATCAATAGTAGCAAAGTGAAAATAGTAGGGATCATCACTAATGAATAAAATATCTTTTTTAACATCAGGATTTTCATAAACATCTTTTCCATCAAATAAAATACTTCCTTCATCACATTTAGAAATCCCATTTAATAAATAAAGTAAGGTTGATTTCCCAGCTCCATTAGGACCAATCAAACCAAAAATACTTCCTGAGGAAATTGTGACATTTAAGTGATTTAAAACATTTTTATTTTCAAAAGATTTCATCACATCTTTAATTTCAATCATACAGTTTCCTCCTTATATACTTCTTCAATAATTTCTAATAATTTGTCTTTGGTAATTTGATGCTTTTTCATTTCATTGACACATCCTTTAAAATCATCTAATTTATCGTCTTTAATCAATTGATCAGTTTGATTATCAGCAATAAAACATCCTTTTCCTTTAATGGAATAAATATAACCTTGGTTCTCTAATTCTTGATAAGCCTTAGAAACAGTATTAGGATTAACGCCAATATCTGTTGCAAGAGATCTTACCGAAGGTAATTTATCATTAGGAAGTAAAATGCCAATAGAGATAAATTCTAAGATTTGTTTTTTGAGTTGTTCAAAAATAGGAACTTTACTTTGAATATCTATTATAAACATAGAGTCCTCCTAACTGTATTAGTGTCACTAGTACACTAATACAGTATAATACATTTAATGATTTGTCAATAAGGTAAAGAAAAAAAGAACTCAATCATTGAATTCTTTTTCGTGTTTTTTGAAAAAATCATAAAAATAGCGAACATTTTCTAATTTATACCAAAGGGTAACTTCGTATTCTCTTGCATCTAAATTATAAATTTTAGCGTTTAAAGTACCTAACATAAAAGGAGAGTGTGTCGCAATAATAAACTGACACCCTAAATAATGTGTTAGTTCATTAATTTCTTGAGCTAAAGCAACTTGATTTGCAGGAGATAAAGAAACTTCTGGTTCATCTAATAAATAAAGAGCATTTGGTAAAAGATATTCTTGAAAGAACTGTAAAGAGGTTTCACCATTGGAATACTTTTCTTGAGAAAAAATGATATTTTCAATACGTTGTTCTTTCTTTTTATTTAAAACACTTTGTGCTTTTTCTAAAGATAATCCTTCTTGCATATAATCATAAGTTAAACCATGTTCTAAAATAGCTTTTTGTTGTATTTTTTTAATTTCATATAAAATATCTTCACTTTTAATATAACGACTATTTTCAGGTAGTTGATAAAAAGGAATACCATCTTCATTGCTGCCTAAGCTATAGGCACATTCATTTTCAAATCTTTCACAATAATTTTCATAGTAAGCATTACTTGCAGGCATTTCTTTTCCTTTTATTTTTAATTTACCAGCAATGATGTTAAGAAGTGTGGATTTTCCACACCCGTTATTTCCATAAAAAATGGTAATAGGTGCAAAAGAAAAAGGCTCTATGTACTTATCTCTAAAGATATTATAGGGATAAATATTAGGATTTTTGAGTGTTTGATTGCTTAATTTAAAACTACTTAAATAGATCATAGAATGAACCTCCTTTAATAATTTTATTTTATTGAACTTTCAATATAAAAACAATTGAGAAAGTTAATAAAAATTATTATTTTTGTTTAAACAACTAAAGAAAGAAGTTATATAATTATTGATAAATATTTTGTATAATATTTTAAAAAGAAGGGAAAGTTATGAAAAAATTATATTTAATAGGTGGCACGATGGGTGTTGGTAAAACAACAACGTGTCAGATCCTTAAAAGAAAATTAGATAGAAGTGTTTTTATAGATGGAGATTGGTGCTGGGATATGCATCCGTTCATGGTTAATGAAGAAACAAAAAAGTTAGTTTTAGAGAATATCTGCATGTTATTGAATAATGATTTAAAATGCAGTGTATTTGATCATATTATTTTTTGTTGGGTCATGCATGAACAAAGTATTATTGATGTTCTACTTTCACATCTTGATTTAAAAGATGTAAAAGTGATATCTATTTCTTTAGTTTGTCAAAAAGAAGCTTTGGAAAAAAGAATTCAAAAAGATATCGATCAAGGAATTAGAAAACCAGATGCCCTTGCTCGTAGTGTAGAAAGATTAGAAATGTATCAAAAATTAAATACATATAAAATTGATGTTTCTAATAAAACAATTGAAGAAATTGTTAAAGAAATAATAAAAGTAGGTGATGAAAATGATTAGACATATTTTATTTTGGAATTATACAAAAGAAGTTAAAGAAAACCATTTAGAAAAAGAAACACTTCAAAAATTAAAAGAATCGGTTCAAACTTTAGAAGGAATTGAAGGCTTATTATGTGTGGAAATGGAAGAAAACTTGACTTCAGGTTATGATCTTGTTTTTTATAGTGAATTTGAAAATTTAGAGGCATTAAAGAATTTTCAAAATCATTCATTACATGAAGCACATAAAAAGCGTTGTAGGAATCTTGTTTGTGAGCGTTTATGTGGAGATATTGAAAGATGAAAACAGAACATATTGAAGTTGTAGATTATGATTCGAAGTGGGTAAATGATTTCAATCAAATTAAAGGGGAAATAGAAGAAGCTTTAAAAGATTTAGTGCTTGCTGTTGAACATGTAGGAAGCACTTCTGTTCCTTTACTAGCAGCTAAACCAATCATTGATTTAGATGTTGTTATTGATCAAAATGATTTAAAAGAAGTTATTTATCTTTTAGAAAATCATGGTTATATTTATGAAGGTGATTTAGGTCTTAAAGATCGTGAAGCTTTTAGATATGAAGGAAAAGAGCATTTAAGAACACATCATCTTTATGTATGTCCACAAGATTCTAAAGAATTGAAACGACATCTTGCTTTTAGAAATTATTTAAGAAAACATCCAAATACTGTAAAAGAATACGGTAAAATTAAAAAAGAAGCAGCAAAGTTGTATCCAAATGATATTGAAAAATATTGTATGTATAAATCACAAATTATTGAAAAAATTTATAAGGAAATAGGTTTATAAAAATGAAAAAAAGTTATAAAGGATTTATGGCATGGCTGATTTTATTTTGCGTAGGTGTGTTGGCGATTATTTTTATGGATATCAAGAATATAGATTTAGTAGGTTTGGTTTTAGGTAATTATATGTTTATAACTCTTGCCATTCTTACGGGCATGATTTATAAAAATGAGGCAATCTATTGGTATACAGGGATTTCTTATCAAGAAGCATGTGCGGTTACAAGTAAACAAAGAAAAGAGTATGCGTATAAACATTTTATAAGATTTTTAATGGTTTGTTTAGGTTATTTTGTTTATTCAATTATTGCCTATTTTCTATCATTTTCATTTGGCATGAGTATCATTATTTGTTGTCTTTTAATGACAGTTTGCGCATTAAGTACGGTGTCAATTAAGTTATAGGAGTATTTTATGAGTTTTATTACAACGTATACAAAAAAATATTTTGATCCATTAAATGTTGATGAAAGTTTATTAGATATTAAAGATATTGCACATGCACTTTCTTTAATATGTCGAGGAAATGGACATGTTCAATATTTTTATTCCGTAGCTCAACATAGTCTTGCTTGTGCTAAGGAAGCAAAGGCAAGAGGATATAGTAAAGAAGTTATTTTAGGATGTTTGTTGCATGATGAAAGTGAAGTTTATTTAAGTGATGTTACAAGACCGATAAAAAAAGAACTTACTTATTATTTAGAAGTGGAAGATGTTTTACAAAACGTTATTTGGAAGCATTTTATTCAAAGAGATTTAACAAAAGAAGAAACTAAATTAGTTTTTGAAATTGATGATGAAATGTTATCTTTGGAATTAAAAGAATTATTAAATGATGAAATCAATCGGAATTATTTAAAGTTGCAAAGAAAAGTTGATTTAAGTTTTGTAGCTTTTGAAACAATTGAAAATGAATTTATAGAATTTTATAAAGAGACGATGGAAATTTAAAATCGTCTTTTTCTTTACCCTTTCCTTATTTCTGTGCTAAAATTTGAGTATATATTTTTAAGGGGGACTCTTATATGGAACATGTTACATTTGATGAATTTTTTGATTTTGTAAAGAATGAAGATGCTGATTGGTATATTCCTGGCCTAAAAGAATATTTTGAAGGTTTAAATCAAGATGAAATTTATATACAAGACAATTTTTTGGGAAAACTTGTTTTTCAATTTAATAAATTTGAAAATAATTTAAAGAAAGCTGTTTTTGATAAGTTTATCTGTTATAAAAAAATGATGGATGAAAAAGAAAAAAGCAAACTTAAAAACAGTGCTAATGAAATAGCCAATGTTGATTTAGAAAGTGCTTATTCTTACAATGAACTTTTTGACAATGTTTCTCATAACAAATTATTAGAAGATATTAATAAATATAATAATTGTGGGGATGTTGATTCTGATTTTGGAATAGAATTAAGATTTAATGAAATACATGAAGAAGAAACTTTTAACCAAGGTTCTTTAGATATTATAGGAAGTGTTTCATTTAACTCATATAAAAGTGGAAAAGTCTTTGATTTTCCATTTACAATGACCATTGGTTTAGATTCAGACTCTTATTTTGAAAAAGAGGGGGATATCTATAAGATATATAAATTTAGGGAGTTCTATGCTTTTTCTAAAACCTATGGTACAGAAGATACAATACATTATAGATATAGAAAAAATGATTTTCCATTAGAAAAATATGGTACATATGGTGTACATGTTGATAGTGATATTCCTTTTGCCAGTGATAAGTATTCAATTTATATGTTTAGAAATGACTATGCCCCATTTAAATATGCTTTCCAATATGACTGTCTAACTCATTTAGTTAAATCTGAACTTGGGAAAGAGCTTTTAGAAAATGGTGCTAAAGAAGATTTATTAAGAATTCTATACAATAGGATAGCTTATGCTGTTGATGAAAGCCTTATGCCAGAATATGATTAAGATACCGATTTTTGGTATCTTTTTTTTACCAGCATTTTTTCAATTATAGTTTTATTCTTTGCTTTTATGATAAGTTTTATCTACAAGTTGGCAAAAGAAATGAATGATAAAATGTTATCTTTGAGATTAAATCAATCATTTTTTAAGGTTACAAAGAAAAGGTGATTTAAGTTTAGAATGTCTGAAAAAAGGGAAGACTAGTGAACTACAAGTTCAATGACAGTTTTCTTTTTTTGTTTTACAATAATGTTGGTGATAAAAATGGATAAAAAATTAATAGACCCTTTAAAACTAGGAATGAATTTAAAAAAATATATTAAGACAATAGGATATAAAGTCAAAGATATCCAAAATTATTTATGTTTAGAATGTCCACAACCAATTTATCGTTGGTTTAAAGGAAGTACATATCCTTCAATTCATCATTTATATGCATTAAGTTGTTTATTTGGGGTAAGTATGAATGAATTAATTGAAGAAGATGAAAGAAAAGAATGGGGTTATTGTATTTATCAAATGAAAGAGGGGAAAATGACATTAGAAAATCAAGAAATTTTGTAAGCGTATTTCTTGCTTATTTTTTAGTATTCAAGTATGATATAGATACCCTATAGGGGTGGGAGGTGTTTGGATGAAAAAGAAATATGATGTCGTTGGGATGACATGTAGTGCTTGTTCAGCTCATGTAGATAAAGCAGTAAGAGGGTTGGATGGTGTTGATGATGTTAATGTCAATTTATTACAAAACTCAATGACTGTTGAATTTGATGAAAATAAACTAAGTGAAAGTCAAATTTTTGAGGCCGTAGATAAAGCAGGTTATAAAGCTCAAAATATTGGTGAAAAACAGGTTTCAAATGTTCAAGAAAATGAAAATGAACATAAAAAGAAGAATTTGATTCTATCATTTATTTTCTTGATTCCTTTATTTTATATCAGTATGGGACATATGATGAATTGGCCTTTACCAAGTATTCTCTTAGGTCATGAAAATATGATGATCTTTGTTTTAGTTCAATTGTGTTTGGTTGTTCCTATTATGTTTATTAATAGAGGATATTATATTCGAGGATTTAAAACTTTATGGAATAGAAGTCCAAATATGGATTCCTTGATTGCCTTAGGATCTTCTGCTGCTTTTATTTATAGTTTATATGCAACATTTATGATGGCTTATTATCTAGGAAGAATGGATATGGATATGACCCATCATTATATGATGCAACTTTACTTTGAATCGGCAGGGATGATTTTAACATTAATTTCTTTAGGTAAATATTTAGAATCACGTTCTAAACAAAAAACGTCAGAAGCGATTGAAAAATTGATGAAGCTGATGCCTTCAACAGCTATTGTCTTAAAAGAAGGAAAAGAAGTTGAAATAGCCATTGAAGATGTTCAAATTGGTGATGTTGTGATTGTTAAACCAGGTAACAATATTCCTTTGGATGGAAAAATCATTCAAGGACATGGTTCTATCAATGAAGCGATGATTACTGGAGAAAGCTTACCGGTCGATAAAACAGTTGGTGATCAAGTTATTGGTTCAACCAATAACTTAGATGGTTATATGCAAGTAGAAGTTAGTCATGCTTCAAATGATACAACGCTTTCTAAAATCATTCGTTTAGTAGAAGAAGCAGGTGCTTCTAAAGCACCAATTGCGAAACTTGCCGATAAGATTAGTGGTGTCTTTGTACCAACCGTTATTACAATTGCAATCATTACTTTCATTTTATGGTTGACCCTTGGAAATAAAGATTTCCACTTTGCCTTAAACTGTGCAATTTCAGTCCTTGTTATTTCTTGTCCATGTGCTTTAGGGCTTGCCACTCCTACAGCAATCATGGTTGGAACAGGGAAAGGGGCTAACTTAGGTATCTTAGTTAAATCAGCACAACATTTAGAAGAACTTTCTAAATGTGATACGATTGTTTTAGATAAGACGGGAACACTTACTGAAGGAAAACCTCAAGTTACAGAAGTTTATCCAATTGGTGTAAGTGAAAATGATTTATTGAAATATACGGGTTCGATTGAACAATATTCTAAACATCCACTTGCCAAGGCGATTCATAGTTATGTTTTAGAACAAGGAATATCTATTGATTCATTAGATCATTTTGAAATGAAACAAGGATTAGGACTTGTAGGTGACTTAAAAGGAGAAATTCTTTTATCAGGAAATAGACGTTTGATGGAAGAAAATAATGTTGATCTTTCTTCGATTGAAGATCTCTATAAAGAATTATCATCTAAAGGAAAGACACCTTTATTCTATAGCTATGCCGGTCAACTTATTGGTTTAATCGTTGTTTCAGATGTCTTGAAACAAACAAGTAAACATGCCATTGATTGTTTAAAAGATATGAACATGAATATCTATATGTTGACAGGAGACAATCAATTGACAGCCAATGCGATTGCTGATGAATTAGGTATTGAAGCTATTGGAGAAGTCTTACCACAAGATAAAGAAAAACATGTAAGAGACTTACAAGAAAAAGGACATCGTGTCATCATGGTGGGTGATGGAATCAATGATGCACCCGCTCTTGTTAGAAGTGATGTTGGTATTGCGATGACTTCAGGTATTGATATTGCGATCGAATCTGCTGATATCGTTTTAATGAAAAATGATTTACAAGATGTTGTTGTGGCTTATGAACTTTCAAAAGCGACAATTAAAAATATTAAAGAAAACTTATTTTGGGCATTCTTCTATAATGTCATTGGTATTCCTGTTGCTGCAGGCGTGTTCTATTCAATCTTTGGCTGGTTGTTAGATCCAATGTATGGAGCAGCAGCAATGTCATTAAGTTCTGTCTTTGTTGTATCGAATGCACTTAGATTAAGATTCTTTAAACCAAAACATCAAATTATTCAAATACAAGAAAATAGGAAAAAGGAAGAAAAGAAAATGAAAAAAGTATTAGTAGAAGGAATGATGTGCGAACATTGTAAAGCACATGTAGAAAAAGCATTAAATGCTATTGATGGTATTCAAGCAACAGTTGATCTAGAAAAAAACTGTGCTTTTGTAGAAGGTGAAGTTGACGAAGCAACACTAAAACAAGCCATTGAAGAAGCTGGATATACTTATAAAGGAATTGAATAAGTATGATGGCCGATAAAAAACAGGTCACAAGACTTTTAAAAACAGCAAGAGGACAAATTGATGGAATCTTAAAAATGGTGGAAGAAGATCGCTATTGTATTGATATTTCACATCAAATCATGGCAAGTGAAGCGATTTTAAAAAGAGCCAACAAAGAAGTCTTAAAAGCTCATATGACACATTGTGTGCATGATGCAGTCAATAGTAAAGATTGTGATCAAAAAATAGAAGAAATGATTAAAGTATTAGATAATTTATTGAAATAAGAAATCTTGAAAAAGGTTTCTTTTTTTTTATGAAAGTGAATGTCTAGGGTATCGTAAATAATTTTTTATAAAATATATATTTGTTCAAGATTATTTATTTTTTTTAGAAAAATAGTGATTTTCATATAATCTTAAACTAATAAAAAATTAGATTTTTGAAAAGCTTAGCAATTTTTTTACTAAGCTTTAACATATTATTTTCTATATCTTTATTTGTAGCAGATGACTTCGTTTTCAACCTCTTTAATTATTTCTATCGGTATAACGCTTGTATCAAGTAAATATACTGTGTTCAATCTTGGGTTGAAAATACCGAGTTTTTTGATATTTTTAAATTCATCTTTGCCAGAATGTTTACCCATTATAAAATACATGAGTAGTTGAAGGGTGTTCTTGTTAGTTGGCTTTGATTTTGAAACTTTAAAATCCCACAAGGTATCTATTGTTAAATAATCACCATCACCTGAATTTACAACATCTGTATACCCATCTGTTTCGAATGTAAATCCATCGATAGTTACTGGTCCATATATTTTCCAAAATTCAAGACTTCGATTCACCATAGCTCTTATATTTTTAATGGTGATATTATCTGGTATTGTTTCCTCGGGGCCTTTTGCGAGCATAGCACCAATAGGATTTCTAAGCCAAACATCATAGGTACATGCTTTGCAAGCAGCGATGATTGATGAATCATCAATACCGTTTATTTGATCTATAAGTGAGTATATATCAATTTTTTTCTTTTGATCTTTCTTGAATATATCTTCGCCTAAAGTTACCATTCTTGCTTGATATCCGGCAATACTAATTTTAAATGCATCTTTAAGTTCAAAACCAGTCATATATCGTGTTAAATAGTCTACAACCATACCAATAATGGATGCGTGTAAATTTTCTTTTTCAAATTTAATTCCATCATCATAAACGATTTGTTCAAATTGAGATGGCTTGATATATCCACCTCTTGGTTGTTTTACCTCTTTAATTCTTGCAGTGACAGAAGCCATAATTATTCTCTTCTCGTCTTTCTCTAAATATTTATTTATTTTTACAATAGCATAAAAAATATAAAAACACCATGGTCAAATGAAGTGATTGTTGATGGGCTTATTAATATTTTTTGATGAATAATTTTAAAGGATTAATAAGTAAAAAATGTGAAAACAATACAAGTGATGAAGGACACGTAAAATTATCAATTTAATTTTATGATTTAACTAACGATAGATAATCTAGAATATAGGGATTAGTATTTTTTATAATATAGATATAAAGGAGGAAGTTTACAATGAAAAAGTCAACTTTAAATGTAATAGAGGCTGTATTAAATATTATAGTAGCGATTTTGTTAATTAAAATAACTGTAAATAATATAAAAGATAATTAGTTAATTTTTAAGCGATAATATGTGACATTATTACATTTATTTTTAAGTTATTAACTACAAATTAACGTGTTAAAATACTTATGATAATAGATGACATATAAAATATGTTCAAACTATTGAAAAGTTTAAATAAAAAAGGAGGTATGAAGCATGGAAAAGATTGTTGATGTAGCACAATATGTATATAAGTATTATTTAAAAGAAACTGATGAAAAAATTGATGAAATGAAATTGCATAAATTACTATATTTTGTTCAACGTGAATCATATGCTCTTTTAGGAAAACCAATGTTTAATGAGGATTTTGAAGGATGGATTCATGGACCAGTTTCAAAAGAAGTAAGAAGTTGTTATGATAAAGATCATGGTATGGCATGAAATACTCATTCTTTATCTGAAGATGATGCTTATATTACAAGAAATGTTGTTGAAGAATATGGTCATTATGATTCATGGTATTTAGGAAATCTTTCTCATGAAGAAATTTCATGGAAAAATAGTAGGATAGGATTAGGTCCTGAACAACCAGGAAATAGAATTATTGATAAAAAAGATATAGAAGTTGATTCTAGAAAAGTACGTCCATTTGATTCAACGTGGGGAATGTTTTATGATGAATTTGAGGATGAAGAGGTATAAGTAAATATGATAGGCAAAATCATAAAGATACGTACACCTTATTATAATAGAACATCAAAAACAACAAAATTTAAGTCGCGTCCTGGATTAGTTATCGGAAATTATGGACTTACTGATTCGGATTATATCGTATTGCCTGTTTCAAAAATATCTGATAAAAGAAAGAGGAACCCAAAATATGATTTAGAGATTGATCCAAAAGATTTTCCTTTATCAAATTTAAAAGTTTATAGTTTTATTAGATGTCACAAACAAACGTCTATACCAAAAGCAAATATAAGTGGTGTGATTTTTGATTTTAAAGAAGTATATTTTGAAAAATATATGGAGGCTTTAAGTTTGTTAGAAGAATTTGATAGTGAAAAAATTAGTAGTGCATTATAATTTTAAATAAATCAGTATTTAAAAGAAATCTTGAAAAAAAGGTTTCTTATTTTTTAATCAAAAAAGCATATATTGACTTATATAAACTGATGATAATAGTAAAATAAATTACGATAATATTTAAAAGATAGAAATATTGAATGAAAAATAATATTTATGTTTTGCTAGATTTAAAATATAATATATTTTAGAAAATGTTATTTAAAATCTTCAATTATAATAATTTGAGAAAGGGAAGCAGTTATGGAAAGTGGAAGTATGTATGAAAGTGAGAAAGTTTTAGAAGATAATTTAATAAAACAACTCATTGCCGATGGATATGAATTCGTTGAAATTAATGATGTAAATGATTTACATGATAATTTTAGAAACCAAATCAATAAACACAATGAACAAAGATTAAAAGGACATAAATTATCTGATAAGGAATTTGAAAGACTCTTGGTCAAGATACAGGGAAAAGGCGTATATGGTAGTTCTAAAACTTTAAGAAGTTTGCAAGATATTACGATGGATGATGGATCAACGCAGTATATCGAATTATTTAATATAAAAAATAATGAATGGTGTAAAAATGAGTTTCAAGTTACACACCAGGTTACCATGGTTGGAAAATACGAAAATAGATATGATGTTACATTATTGATCAATGGATTACCTTTAGTTCAAATAGAATTGAAAAGAAGAGGAATTGATTTCAAAGAAGCTTTTAATCAAGTTGTTCGATATAAAAAACATTCGCTTAATGATTTGTTTAGATTTGTGCAAATATTTATTGTTAGTAATGGAATTGATACAAAATATTTTGCAAATAGTGATAAAGAAATGAACTTCCAATACACTTTTTATTGGACGGATAAAAATAATAATAGAATTGATAATTTGTATGATTTTGCACTAGATTTCTTACCAAAATGTCATATTTCAAAAATGATATCTCGATATATGGTTGTGGATGACACGCAAAAAACATTAATGGTTATGCGACCATATCAATATTATGCTGTAGAAGAATTAATGAAACGTGCTGATGAAACGAATAATAATGCTTATGTATGGCATACAACTGGATCAGGAAAAACATTAACGTCATTTAAGTTAAGTCAATTATTAAGTACTAATTTAAACATTTCTCAAGTTTTTTTCTTAGTAGATAGAAAAGATTTAGATAGTCAAACTATAGAAGAATTTAATAGATTTCAAAAAGATACGGTTGATATGACAGATAGTACTGAAACTTTAATTGCCCAAATGAAAGATTCTTCAAAGAAAATAATATTAACTACAATTCAAAAAATGTCTAATGCATGTAAAAATGAAAAATATCAAAATGTTTTAAATCAATATGAGGGAAAAAAGGTTATATTTATAATTGATGAATGTCATCGTTCTCAATTTGGAGATATGCATAGACTTATTAAAAAGAAATTTCCAAAAGCACAGTATTTTGGATTTACAGGAACTCCTCGGTTTGCCCAAAATGCGAGCCAAGATGGAAGGACAACAGCGGATATATTTAAGAAACTAGTACATCATTATTTAATAAAAAACGCTATTGCTGATGGAAATGTTTTGGGATTTAATGTTGACTATGTTCGAACAATAAGTACTACTGTGGATCTTGAAGATGAGGAAGAGGTTGAAGCAATTGATACAGAAGAAGTATTGATGAGTGATGAAAGAATACGTAATATAGTAGAGTATATTTTAAAAATTCATGATGCAAAAACAAATAATAGAAAATATAATGCTATATTTACTGTTAGAAGTATTCCTATGCTTATAAAGTATTATGATGAATTTAAAAGACAAAATAAGAATTTAAAAATAGCAGGTATATTTACTTTTGGTGCTAATGAAGATGGTACTCTTGACACAGAACACTCTAGAGATGCATTGGAACGTATGATAGATGATTACAATCGTATGTTTGATAAAGGATATGATACTAAAACATTTCAGGCATATTTCACGGATGTTTCTAAAAAAGTAAAAAATACAGAAATTGATATTTTACTTGTTGTTAATATGTTTTTGACAGGATTTGATGCTAAACGACTAAATACTTTGTATGTTGACAAAAGATTAAAATATCATGATTTAATACAAGCGTTTTCTCGTACTAATAGAATTGAAACTCAAAACAAACCTTATGGTAATATTGTATGCTTTCAAACTAATAAAAAAGCAGTGGATGATGCTATTAAATTATTTTCATTAACGGACAATGCTGATGAAGTTTTAATGAAGTCTTATGACTATTATAGAGATGAATTTAGGAAAGCAGTTAAGGAGTTACTGAATCATACACCAATGCCAGAAGCAGCAGAACATGGTGGAGATGAAAAAGAACAATATACTTTTATTTTATTATTTAGAGAACTTATCAGATTGATGGTAAAATTAAGAACATTTGAAGAATTTGAATTTACTGAAGAAGAGTTAGGAATGACAAGGCAAACATATGAAGATTTTGTTAGTAAATATAAAAAAATATATCATGAGTTGCAAGTTAATAAATCTAAAACTTCAATTTTAAATGATGTAAGTTTCGATATTGAATTGTTGAGAAATGATAAAATTAATGTACATTACATATTACAATTAATAAAAAATGCTGTTTTTGAACCTTCTAAAGAAAAGAGAAGAAAAACGCTTGAAAAAATTAAAGAGATGATAAATAAATCAACAGATCATGAACTTTATTCAAAGTCTACTTTGATAATTAATTTTATTGAAAGTATTGCTTCAGAAATGGATCCTGATGCTGATTTCGATTACGAGTACAATCAATTTATGGAAAAACAAAGAGAAAATGAAATTCGTGAAGTGGCTATAAAATATCAAATTCCAGAGAACAAAATAAATAGAATCATTGGAGATTATGAGTTTGGAGGATTTATAGATAAAACTGAGATAAAGAGTGATTTAACAAAAGAAGTTATAAAAAAAGAAAAAGAAGAAAATAACTATTCTTCTAGTATGAGAACTAAAAATGAAATTGCAAATAAAATAACACAATTTGTAAAAAATATTGTAGTAAAATACATGTAATTAATATAAAAAATAAAAATATTATAGATAGGTAGTAAAGGAAGTTAAAATGGAAACACAAGAAATACAAGCAAAACAACAGGCAGAATTACATACTCAATTATGGGCAATGGCAAATGATTTAAGAGGAAGTATGGACGCTTCAGAATTCAAAAATTATATTTTAGGATTAATTTTTTATCGATATTTATCAGATAAATTACTTCGATTTGTAAATGAAGAATTAAAGGATGATGAGATAACATATATTGAAGCTTGGAACAATGAGGAATTTAAACAAGATATTATTGATTTATTAGTCGATTCTGATAGTGGATTAGGATATGTAATAGAACCAAATAATTTATGGTCAACATTGATTGAAAAAATTAATATTGCACAATTTGATATTTCAATGTTAGCAAAAGCTATAAATGATTTAACAGAATCAACGTTAGGATTAGCATCTCAAAGAGATTTTGAAAATCTGTTTGATGATATGGATTTGAATGCATCAAAATTAGGAAAAACAGAGGCTGATAGAAGTGCATTAGTATCAAAGGTAATGTTAAAAATAAATGATATCAATTTTCATTATGAAGATGCAGAAATTGATGTTTTAGGAGATGCATATGAATACTTAATTGGTCAATTTGCAGCTTCTGCAGGGAAAAAGGCAGGAGAATTTTATACACCTCAACAAGTATCAAAATTGTTAGCCAAGTTAGTTACTATAGGTAAAAATAAATTAAAAAATGTATATGATCCTACTTGTGGATCTGGATCATTGTTATTACGAGTAGCAAAAGAAACAGATGTTGTGTCTTTTTATGGTCAAGAAAAAGTTGCGACAACATATAACTTAGCAAGAATGAATATGTTATTACATGGCATTCCTTTTAATCATTTTGATATAGAAAATAATGATACATTGGAACATCCTAATGAAGATCATATGCAACTTAGATTTGATGCAGTTGTAGCAAACCCACCATATAGTGCAAAATGGTCAGCAGATGCTAAATTTTTAGATGATGAAAGATTCAGTGCGTATGGGAAATTAGCGCCAAAATCAAAAGCAGATTATGCCTTTATACAACATATGTTATATTTATTGGATGATGCAGGAACAATGGCTGTAGTATTACCACATGGTGTTTTATTTAGAGGTGCAGCAGAAGGAGTAATTAGAAAATATTTAATAAAAGAAAAAAATTGGTTAGATGCTGTTATTGGTTTACCAGCAAACTTATTCTTTGGAACATCAATTCCAACATGTATTTTAGTTTTTAAAAAATGTAAAAAGAATGACGATATATTTTTTATAGATGCTTCCAAAGAATATGAATCAGGGAAAAATCAAAATAGATTAACAGATGAAAATATTGAAAAAATCTTGAATACATATATAAATAGAAAAGATGTAGAAAAATATGCTCATGCTGCTTCTTTAGAAGAAATAGAGGAAAATGATTATAATTTAAATATTCCAAGATATGTAGATACATTTGAAGAAGAGGAAGAAATTGATATTAAAGCAGTTATGAAAGAAATTAAAGAATTAGAAGCTAAGAGAGATGAACTAGACAAAGAAATTAATGTGTATTTAAAAGAACTGGGATTATTGGAGGATTAATGCTATGGATAAGAAAAATAAAAACCCTAATGTTCCTAATTTGAGATTCTTGCAATTTATTGATGAGTGGTCTAAATTTGCTGTATCTGAATTATTAAAGACATATCCAACAAATTCTCTATCATGGGATAAATTATCATATATTGAAAAAACGAAAATCAAAAATATTCATTATGGATTAATTCATAATGGCTTTAAATCAACCATTATTAATGGAAATAATCAGTTCATACCTTTTGTTAATAATTCTTTTATCCCAAAAAGTTATACTTTATTACAGGACGGAGATTTAATATTAGCTGATGCTTCTGAAGATAGAAAAGATGTTGGTCGGCCTGTTGAAATGATAAATGTTGACAATCAGAAAATAATATCTGGGCTTCATACAATTCACGCTAGAAATAAAACAAATTTAATAATCGATGGATTTAAAGGATTTTATTTTCAATCTTATGCAATGAAAAAACAGATATATAAAGTTGCTAACGGTAGCAAAATTTATGGAATTTCTCCATCAAGTTTTAATGAACTTTTTATCTCTATTCCTAGTAAGGAAGAACAGCAAAAAATAGTAAATTTATTACAAAAAATTGAATGTAGAATAGAAATCCAAATTAAAATCATTAGTGATCATACTTCTCTTAAAGAAGGAATATATAATCTAATGTTTAAAGAAAACCATGCTGAATTTAAATTAAAAGAATTAGCTAATATAGTAAAGGGAAAACAAATAAATAATGATCAATTATTGTCTAATGGCTTTTATTATATGATGAATGGCGGTACATCTCCATCTGGTTATCTTAACTCATACAATGTACTAGAAAATACAATTTCAGTTAGCGAAGGTGGTAATTCATGTGGATATGTTCAATTTAACAATAGTAAGTTTTGGAGTGGTGGACATTGTTATACAATACAGGATGTAAATTCAACATTAGTAGATAATAAATATCTATATCATTATTTGAAATATAAAGAAAAAGAATTAATGAATTTGAGAATAGGAACAGGTTTACCTAATATTCAAAAAAAAGATTTGGAAAATTTTATGATCTCTGTTCCTAGTCTATTAATTCAAAGGAAGAATCTTGCGTTGTTAGAAATGCTAGATAAAAAGAAATGCATATTAAATAAAGAACTTCAATGTTTAGAAAGACAAAAAAAGTATTTATTGTGTAATATGTTTATATAAACATATTGTTTAACAAATATTTTTTTTGCTGATGTAATTTATTCAAGATTATTTCTTCGTTCTCTATTTTTCTTTCAAAGGCAGTTACAGTTTTAACTAGTGATAACTGCTTTTCTTTTTCTAATTTTGGAATTTTTAAAGTGCATAATGTTGAAAATGATAATGCGAATCTAGTGCCTCCACTTTTTAGTTCTAAAATTTGTTTTTTTATATCAGTTGAATTGTTTAAATATAAAATAATAAACTCATTAATATATTCATTTGATGAAAATACTGGATAGGCTGGACTAACGATTCCTCTTTCAACAAGATTTTGTATATTAAATGTAAATAATCCGGTATCACTCATAGATCTATATGTACAATAACCTCTAGGGATGATTTTATATCCAGCTGTATTATCACTGGAAGCTTCTTTATTATTAAAATATTCTGATTGTAAATAAATACCTGATGCAGTTGAAGAAAGAACAGGATATTCATTGTTACTTGTGGTTTTTACATTGTAATCAAATAAAATGTCTTTTAATAATATTTTTTTCTTATCTTGAAATGGTGTTAATAATGAAGAAATAATGTATTTCTTTTGTAAAACTAAATCTTCAATGATTTTAATTTGGGTTTCTATACGATTTTCAATCAAGGCTATAAATCTTGATATTATCAATTGTTCTTTTAATGATGGTAAGTAAACTTTGCTATTAAGAAAAAATTTTTGATTCAGCGTTTTGTTTCTCCCAGCTCCACCAGGTGAAGCCATTTGAAGTACTTGTCTTCCTTTTTCTGTTTTGAAAAAATCTACAATATAGTCCAATGAATTATTTAATACTTTATACATTGGAAATCTATGTGAGACAACCATACCAATTTCTTTTTGAGATGTTTTAGCAACCGCTTGTTCCCAAGCAAATACGATATTAAGGATTAAACAATTTGATTCAACCCAAAAGATTTTTTTATTTCCAATTTGTTTTCCAATTTCTGCTTTCTTGTAAAAAATTCCTTTTGAATGAGATCTGATACCAATTTGATAATATAATTTATTTTCATCAATATTTACTGGATTTGAAACACGTTGCAATATCTCTCCAAGAGTATATACGCAATATGAATTTGTAAAAGAAGAGAATCTCAAATTAGGAACACTGTAGAAAAATTCCCTTAAAAAATCATCCTTTACGTATAAAATAAGGGTTGATTTTGAATAATGGTTCCTAATTTGAGATTTCCAAATTTTTGTACACCTTGGAAAATAATACCAATATCAAATCTATTGCAGTTTCAAAATGGATTAAATGGATCACCAGAACAATATGGAAAAGGTGTTAAATTTATTTCTGTAGGGGATATACTAAATAACATATACATTACTTATGACAACATAAAAGGTTTAATAGATATAGATGAAAAAACTTTAAATAATTATTCAGTAACATATGGTGATATTCTTTTTCAAAGAAGTAGTGAAATCATAAATGATATAGGAAGAACAAATGTATATCTTGATAAAAATAATATTGCAACATTTGGTGGTTTTGTAATTAGAGGAAAAAAGATTGGTCAATATAATCCCGTTTTCTTCAATTATTTATTGAAATCACCTTCATCAAGAAAATCTATCATTAGATTAGGCGCTGGAGCTCAACATTACAATATAGGACAGGAAAATATAAAGACTCTTAATTTTTATTTTCCAGATGAAACAGAACAAGCGAAAATAGCATATCTATTCTCAAAAATAGATGAACGTATCCAAACTCAAATTAAAATCATTGACGATTGTATATCTTATAGGAATGCAATAGTTGATTACTTTTTTCAATCGTTATCTTTCGACTGGAAGCGTGTAAAACTATCAAACGTTCTTGAAGAATACACTGAATTGCATATTAAAGATAATTCAATTATTCATGCAACATTAAGCAAAGACGGAATTTTTCCAAAAACAGATAGATATGATAGGGATTTTTTAGTAAAAAATGATGATAAAAAATATAAAGTAACTCACTTAAATGATATTTGTTATAATCCAGCAAACTTAAAATTTGGTGTAATTACAAGAAATACTTATGGTGACTGTATGATTTCTCCTATTTACATTACATTCAAAATAAAAAATGATTATCTACCGAAATTTATTGAACTACTTGTAACCAGAAAACACTTTATCTTAAAAGCTAGAAAATATGAACAAGGAACCGTATATGAAAGAATGGCAGTTAATTCTTCCGATTTATTATCTATGAATATTTTAATTCCATCATTAACTATTCAAAAAAGAATTGCTGACATTATCAATACTATTGACATTAAAATATCTAATGAGCAAAAATTATTAAATCTATATAAAGCACAAAAAGGGTACTTGTTAAAAAATATGTTCATTTAGATGAACATATTTTTTAAAAGATAATTTTTTTGAGATTTAAGAAGATTTAAATAATCTGATTCTATTTTTATCTTCGAATCGAGGTGTTTCATATTTTTAGAAATTTCAATTTGTACTTCTATAGGAGGAAGTTCAATTTCAATATTTTTCATACTATTAAATGTTAGACACTGTCTAACACTTCCTTCTAATCTTTGATTCAATTGTTTTTGAAATGTAAATGAATGTAAGAAATAATCAAAATATTCATAAATAATCCTTGTCATATTTATTTCAAAAACAGTATACATAGGGCTAACAATGCCACAATCATAATTTGTTAACCTAGCAATTGAACCAACATTAATTCTGGCAGGATTATATGCATATTCATTTTTATTAACTATTTTGTAATTTGATGTATCCGAACTTGCTATTTCTCTATCTACAAATTGTTCAGATTGTTTTACAAAACCAAGTGAATTGCTTACTGATAAAACATTATTATGAATTTGCTCTTTATTTTTTTTACTAATTTCTTTAAGAATAATATCAAGATGAACTTTTGAATATTGAGCGCTAGCGTTAAATATACGCTGTATTATTGCCTTTTTTAAAGAATAATAATCATTAATGATTTTAATTTGGGTTTGTATTTTCTCTTCAATCAAATCTAAAAATTTAGCAATTTTCTTTTGATTTTCAATAGGAGGTATAGCGTGTTTTGTATTAAAAAAATCATTAACAGCTATATTTAGTAATCCGTGATTTCTTGCTCCTTCACCTGCAATATTCGATACTTGTCTATGCCATTTTGTAGATTCAAAGTAATGTACAAGGTAATTTGAATCTACAATACTTTTATTACATTTAAAACATATATATAGTGTTGATAAACACCCCATATCATATAAATCTAATCGTTTAATAGCTCCCCATGGATAATCCTTTGAATAACTTTTATTATATGCAAATTCTCCATTTTTCAACAAGTAATATCCACTCATATCTTTGCTGGCTACAGTTTTATTAAAAAATGATATTTGATCAACCAAACCATATTGTGCTGATATGGTTAATGGTAAAATAGAAATATTGTTCACGTTTTTTCTACTAACTCGAGTTACAAATTCATTTAATATGTACCATTGATATTGTTTGTCGTTAAATCTCAAATTAGGAACATTAATAATGAAAAGCATTTTAAAATTATTCTTTGACCAGAAAGGAGGAATAAAAATGGTCGAAGAAAAAACTATAAATGAAATTGCAAAAGAATGGGAGGAGGATAAAAGAAGGTATGTAAAGAAATCAACAATTGCAGCATATCAATTATTAATTCAAAATCATATAAGTCCTTATTTTGGTGAATTAAACAAAGTATGTGAAGAGGATGTACAAAAGTTCGTTTTAAAAAAATTAGATGATGGATTAAGTGAGAAAACAATAAAAGATATAATTATTGTTTTAAAAATGATTTTAAAATTTGGAGTAAAATTAGGATATTTAGAATATGTTCAAATAGATGTTAAATTTCCTACAAATCATGAAAATAAAACATTAGATATTTTAACAAAACAGGATCAAAAGAAGATTATGGATTATTTAAGAGATAATTTTACTTTTAGAAATTTAGGTATTTTTATATGTCTTAGTACAGGTATGAGAATTGGTGAAATATGTGGATTAAGATGGTGTGATGTGGATGTTGCAGAAGGTGTTATAAAAGTAAGACATACATTGCAAAGAATATACATAATTGAAGGTGAACAAAAACATACAGAATTATTGTTAGACACACCAAAAACATCAAATTCTATTCGAGATATTCCAATGTCAACAGAGTTGTTAAAAATGATTAGATCTATAAGTAAAGTGGTGAATGAAAATTATTATGTTATTTCTAATGATATAAATCCAATTGAACCAAGAACGTATAGAAACTATTATAAAAAACTTTGTAAAAAAATAGATGTTCCGGAATTAAAATTTCATGGATTAAGACATAGTTTTGCTACGAGATGTATTGAATCAAAAGCAGATTATAAAACAGTATCTGTTCTTTTAGGACATTCAAATATTAGTACAACACTAAATTTGTATGTTCATCCTAATAAAGAGCAAAAAAAGAAATGTATCAATAAAATGTTGAGATCATTGTCAGCTAAATAATTGATCATGTTAAAAAAATCCAGAGATCTTTTTTGAAGTGAACCGACTTTGTTGGACAAAAAATAATTAACTTAATGATAAGGCTTGA